>Ga0247734_1000779_pt1 | contig 26386 bp, 23 predicted proteins | sample UWRJL103311B2_FD_180933 | JGI IMG/M metagenome (GOLD analysis project Ga0247734, IMG submission 180933) | Plant litter microbial communities from Arlington Agricultural Research Station in Wisconsin, United States - UWRJ-L103-311B-2 | ecosystem: Environmental > Terrestrial > Plant litter >...
AGAGGACTGACATAGCTCCAAGCTCCACCGGCATCCTCATATCGCAGACTGTGCAGCCACAAAGACAATTCTTGTTCACCAGGATCGGTATAGAGAGGTGTTGCGCAGACTTCACACAGCTCACCAGACATCTTCTCCGCCTTCTTCTTATTATAGTCATCCACCATTTCGTCATGGTATGCTACAGCATCTGCGACCTCCGACTTGCCCATTCTCGACAAACGGGTTATGACATCTTCGTCGGTATCTTGCGAGGCATCAGCATCATTTGCTCCCAGAGTATCTCCCCACACCCGTTGGTTGCAGTATATTGGATCATTCCCAATGGGATGTCCGAGGAATTGCAGATGCACCCGCAGTTGGTGCGTCCGCCCTGTGACCGGAAGACATCTAACTATAGAATACCCGCCTTTTTTGAGCCACGGTCTGGCCTCAGTCAACTTGGAATCTTCCAGTGACATATTTTGCGCTTGTTCTTCCAATGTTGGAGGATAATATTCGAGTCTTTTAAAAACGGTCTTGGCAGTTTTCCCACTCGCTCGTACGCGGTTGAGACCGAGTTTCGGGGACACTTGTAGTATAGGCTGATCACAAACAACTGTTTCTGCCGGAAATTCTCCCCGAACTCTTGCGACATATTCCTTTCTTACAGTTCGTCCAGATATTTGGAGACTCAGCTTTTCAGCAGCTTTTGCATTTTTGGCAATAAACATAACTCCACTGGTCAGCCTATCAAGCCTGTTGCAAGGTAACGGATTGAACTGATGCCCGCGCTCCGCGCGCATTATCTCCACCACGGAGTTATAATTGTAACGACCAGCAGGATGAACTGGCACCCCCGATGGCTTGTTGATAACTATCATATCATTATCTTCGTGTAGAACTGATATCGGCAGTGCAGTAACAGGAGGCTCGTGTCGATGTAGGGTGTGTGAGATTACATCTCCGTTCTTTACAATATGAGCTGTGGTAGGAACTGCTTTACCATTCACAACCACTGCTCCTTTTTCTATAGCATCTTTCTAGAACTATTAGAGGCACGCAAAATCTTTAGAAAGTTTCTGCTCACATAGTACTCCAAAGGTCTATCTCTAAATTCACTAGAAAATATATCTAGCAATTCGCGACCTCTCCATCTCTCTTTGCAGTATGTATTATAGGTAAAATGATATGGCGCAACTCGTCTTAGTCCTTGCTCGAGATAATATGGTCGTGGCCATGGATCGCATGGAGTAACTATAACAGGAGGGGGCTCTTGGAATGGCTTCTTTTCTTCTAAGGGAGGGTAGGCAGTACTTTTTGGAAAGTCGACGGCCATAGTCGGGTTTATATGAAGAGCTCGTCGAGCGAGGAGCTCAAGGAACTTAGGAGATCTAGCCAGCGGAATTTTGGTGGAAAATCCTTGGAGGTCAAATTCAAAATAGGTTTAATTTTGGTAGTTAGTTGTAGGACCATCAACGAGATGCTTCAAATAATTTATCTAGGCGGTGTAATAACAATGGTGGCAGAAAGTCTACATTAGGCCTAAAGCTCTCCAGCCCCCAACTACCTCGGTTCTTAAACAATGCTAATATCTTGAAGTGCACTATAGTACTCTTTTTTGTATCCAGCTATTACCTGGTGTTCGTAAAAGGGATATAAAGCTAGCTTTCTAATTCTGCACAGTCAATACTAGTGATGCGTTGAACCATTGAGAATCTAGTGAGTGATTTATGTTTGCCAGCCCAATACAGAATGGCCACAGCAAGCCTGAAGCTTCGGAAGAGAGAGGATTATGGATACGTCCTGGAGTACAGAACAAGATGGTCAGTCAGATTTCGTATCAAGTCAATAGATAGTAGCTAAAGTTGAAACCTCTCTAGGTCAGATAATGATATGTATGATCATATGAACAACAGTATCTATAACTTCTTGTAAGACTCGCGTTGTATACGCCTCCTTCCGCTTATCTAATATTAACGTGTACTAGATATGATTCTGTGGTGAACACATATCTCATCGAGAAATGTGGGCTTCATCCTCCCACTTCCTCTCAGTACGGACTCGTGGTTCATTCTCATAGCGACTTTTTCGGCAGCATCGCTTTCCCTGCAGTTGCTGAGCTGGCTTTGAGGGTCAACAAGCTAGGGAAGAGCAGTGTCACTTATGAAGTGGCAATGTTTGAGAAAGGGTTGGAGGAAGTCAAGTCGGTTGGCGAATTAGTCCATGTCTTTGTAGACAGAAACTCTGGTCGACCAGCCGCCACAGGCATGAATGGTGATGTGAAATCCGGACTTCAGATGTTGTTGGTATCGCAAAAATCCAAACTCTGAGGTCTGGATTAGGGTAATAGAGTCTTCGTTTTCAAGATGGCAATGCCATTTCTTTTGTAACAAAGTGTGTCATCAGATTTGCTCTATAATACTTTGCTTAGGATTATAGTTGGTGTTAAGTAGTAGGAACCAGGGGGCAAAATGCTACCAAAGCCTCCTATTTTGTTGACCAGTCGCTTTGGCGTCCTTCAGTGAGAGGAGGAATGACCTCTTCGTCTGTGCGGTCGATCTATGTTGATATCTAGTAGGATTCCCGAGCCATCGCAACGAGTGACCGGCACCGGTTCGTGCTGGGTTTCTCCCATGCTACTTTACTGTACTTACTCATGCTCGAGTCATGGCGTGGTTGCAGTCGCACCACCCATCCATCCATCGAGAATTTGGGCGGTGACATGACGATATCGGTCCCATCAGTCAGCCACTTGGTTCCAATTGCTCTGCCCAAACAATTTTATGGTCAATTCTGGACGACGGCAATTGGAACGGCAAGAAAAACCCTGATTCAAACGCCGCCAAATGCCGCTCATGTTCATCCAAAGGATTCGCCCGGGAATACGATGTAAGGAACATACAGTAGTACGGTATGAGGAGGACTGTAATTGTGATGAACAGTGGTGGTGGTAGTAGTAGTAGTAGTACTAGTCATAGTAGGAGGAATGGCTGTTCCCGTTCTCCAGTCCCCCGGCCAATCCCCCGCCCTGCTCGGCCGGGGACCAACCCCAGACCCCAGAACCCCAGAACCCCAGAACCTCAAAACCCCAAAAACCCAAAAACCCAAAACCCGCCGGCCCTTCTATCCTACCGCTCCTACCTCCTCCTACCCCGCCTCCAGAGCAAGTATAGTACAGCAAGGACTGACTGTAAGTGGTGGGAAAGTTGTTGGTGCAGAAGCTTGACCACCATTAGCACTCCTCAAATCTCCAACTTTAAAAGTAAATGCACTTTTGGAATCATCTTTGCAACCTCAAATATGTTCAATGTTTCCCTTTTTTGTTCTTTTTTGGCGTATGCAATGGATATAAGGTTATACAGAAGAAATTCTTCAACACACGTAAGATTAATACTTATGTTGAAATGTTCAAGAAGCCCGATAAGAGCCGGGGGCCAATATGGGCCACTTCCGTTCTCCTCTTCCTCCTTGGCCACCACCAGCCCACCCTCTCATTTACAAACTCGTCCTCCTGATCATCGTAAGTGGCTGGCTAAATGCTGGGGTAAAGAAGCTAAGCATAGCTCAAGCATGGCGCCCCAAACCTTGTCCAGAGCTTAACTTCTTCAACTTTGCTGCTATTCGTATAGCCTTGTTATCGCCTGCTGTTGAAAGAACTCATTCCTTTCTCTTCAATTTACGTATCACAATCTTAAACCCTTACTTAAACAGCCGGAGTTTGCTGTCTTGAAGGAGACGAGAGATAGCACCGACTACACGAAAGCTGCAAACTAATAGATGGCGTCCGTTCTTGAAAAAAAGGTTGGAGCCCGAGGTATAGAATCCAGCTCTGACGATAAAATACAAAGCAATCATGTCGACGGTCTGGACCCAGTGGCAGCAGTGCCTTCTAAGAAAAAGTTTGAGGCGCCGGAGTTCATTCGTAATATGAGTCCCGAGGAAAGAGCATCAGTTGAGGCAAGCTTAAAGAAGAAGATCGATCTCAGGTTAATGCCAATGATTGTCATAATGTATGTACAATTCCCAATACTGAATCTTGGCCGAGGGCGCTTTTACTGATGCGAGATATTCCTCCAGGTACATAATGAATTATCTAGATCGGGCATGTATTCCATACAACTATTACTTGGAGAATGAAGGCTAATGAGAATTAGAATAACATAGCAGCTGCGAAATTAGCAGGCTTACCTGAAGATCTGCGGTTGGAGGGAGTACAGTTCCAGGTCAGTAGTTAAAGGAACTCACAGTTCTGCGAGTTCTGCTGACAACCATAAATAGACATCCGTCAGTATCCTTTTCGTGGGATATCTTCTGATGCAGGTCCCGTCGAATCTGTTCCTCAATAAGATCGGCAAACCTGCCATATACTTGCCGATATGCATGATAGTATGGGGAATCATCTCCACAGCCACAGCAGCATGTCAAAACTTTGCAGGATTGATTGCGTGTCGATTCTTCCTGGGTTTTGTCGAAGCAGCCTACTTCCCGGGGTGTCTGTATTACTTATCTTGCTGGTATACTAGTACGTATTCTTCGGATCATTTGTTTGCCGAGCAATTTTTAACTTGGACATAGGAAAGGAGCTTGGTTTCCGAACAGTATGTACAGACTTAGACAGGAATCAATCAGTGTTGTATGTTGGCAGTTGCTAACTTGCACAATTAGGCTATATTCTATTCAGGTGCTCTCATCAGTGGCGCCTTCTCCGGGTTGATTGCCGCTGGCATCAGAGGAAATATGGATGGTACTAGAGGATTAAGAGCCTGGCGCTGGTTGTTCATCATCGAAGGCGTTGTGACAATTGTAATTGCGTGTGCTGCTTTCTTCATCTTACCCAATTTCCCTCGTACCACAACATTTCTCACAGAGGAAGAACGACAACTCGCGGTCTGGCGTTTGGAAGAAGACGTTGGAGAAGACGACTGGGTGGACAGTGAACACCAGTCCTTCACAGTTGGGCTGAAACTCGCGTTCACGGATGTCAAGACATACGTCCTCATGTTTATGGTTTTTGGAATTGTTGCATCTGGAACTGTCACCAATTTCTTTCCGTAAGTTACCTCTCTGAGAGATCAGATACATTCATTAACACTTAATAGCACTGTTGTCGCAACCCTAGGTCACAAAGATGTAGTCACATTGCTGCTCACTGCTCCTCCTTACGTCTTGGCTGTCATCACGACTTTCTTAAATTCCTGGCACGCTGGTACGGGTCCCTGGCGAGACTTTAGAAGACAACTAATTTACTGACATTAAATAGATCGAACTGGAGAACGCTACTTTCACATTATCCTTCCACTTTGCGTTGCCATGATAGCGTTTATCATAGCTGCATGCACTACTAAAACAGGGCCGAGGTATCTCGCAATGATGCTTATGGTTCCAGGAGTCTACTCTGGATACGTTGTTGGTCTGGCATGGATCAGCAACTCAATCCCAAGACCACCTGCTAAAAGAGCTGCTGCCTTAGCCTTCGTCAATGCGATCTCGAATACGAGTTCCATCTACGCTAGTTACATGTACAGCGACAAAGATAGTAAGTTAAATTGCTACAAATTTCGCACGTCGCTAATCTTTTGTCAAGAACCAAGATATATCATTGCCATGTCCGTGAACTGTGCTATGGCAGCTATGGCTATTGTCTCAGCCACGATTTTGAGGTTCATTCTTGTTGGATTGAACAAGAAGTTGGAGCAGGTCAGTCATAATATCTCAACGGTCCGAGTATTACCTATAATCTAACTGTTACAGGGAATATTCGTTGAAGGTGCCATCAATGGAGGTATCTCCAGTGATGGAAAGAAAGGCTTCAGGTTCAGGATTTAAGCAGCCCAGATATCACGCGTATGTTAGAGCATAGGCTGTGTGCTTATTAAGGGGTTCCCATATAGTTAGATGTATTACATGAAATATGTTTTAAATGACGTTGTGGATCAATCAATCATGAAGAGAGAAATTCCCAAGCTGCTGCATTCCACGAATATGTGTTCCCAAAGTCTTGTGTTCTTCCGAAACTTGGTTTTAGAGTGTACATATTATAGAATAAGCTAAAGAGACAATAAATTAAAATCCAGGAGGAAACATGAACATGAAATTTGAAAGTCTAAGCAATATACAAACTTTATCTCGAGTCAACAATTTATATAGTGACGACAGAGGCCAGCTCACTCAGCTCATCTCAAAAAGAACACATTCGAAGAATCAGGTGGTGAGAAAAGATACCTAGGGAACTTACTCTCCTTATTTTCGACTTACTTAACTATCCACTCCTACCTCCCCTAGGATCACAACGACAACTCCTCCAGAGCCTTCACCACCCAATCCCCCTGGTCCCTCTCCGAAACCTCGGCGGCGCGATTCTCCGCCGCCGCCATCAAAAACTTTTCAGCTTTCTGCTCCGTGCATGATCTCGTACAGCGCGGGTCGCAGCGCTCCGTGACGCACTCGACGGTGTGATCGAGATACCTGTTACAGTTGGGGTTGCTGTGTGTGGCATCGCGGATGTGGTAGATGCAGCCGCAGTGTAAGTAGAGGAAGGTGTGGAGTGTGCAGGGCATTTCTTTTTTCTTCGGACGGTGTTTATTCTGCTTTTTGCTTACTTTGGTCTGGGGAAAAGAGAGCCTTGAGTGAGATCTTTTTGGAGGGCTAAACCTTTGGGTTGAGTGATAGGTAGACTTGTGCTTTATATGTATGAAGGATACTATTGTTTGTTTTTCATTGGAGTGCAAAGAGAACAAAAACTTGAACAATGGGGAAGATAATGCTTCTTTGTACAATATAATGCTCCTGTGTCCCGAAATAAGTTTCATTGTAGTTGAGATTAAATGGATATATAGCCAACATGCTTAAGTGTGCTAGAAATACCTGATAAGTCAAAATACATGCATTGCTTAGCAAGAATTTCTTTGCCTAAGTCATAAACTAATGCCTCGAAATGCCACTCATGTCGAACAATGCAGCTTCTTGCTCAGTTCCCGTGCAAGATCTTTTATACGCTATTCTCAACTCAGGTCATTCTGAGCGACGATGGCCGAAAGACAGGTAGATTTAGTTCGGCGGGCGGTCCGCAATGTGCTAGTTGCCCTGCAAATGCCCGATATTGATGGGATAAAACGACTTGGCCCTTCGCGTTTGTTATACAAGTAAGCTGTTATTGCTAAACTTGAATCATTAAACTAAAATTTCTATTGCAGATAAAATGAGAGGGCATGCCTCGTGTCCTGCCCCCTTATCTTTCAAAGAGACGAAGGCGACGTTTTCTCTCAAACAAAGCCTCCGCACACTCCTCCTCCCGCAGATATTTCAAACGTTTTACGCAAATCAAGTCGCATTGGGCCAGATACAAATAATCACATGAGGGCAAGATATAGTAGCTCAAAATATTAATGTGTTTGTTGAGGTGCATCTACCTTGCTCGTTAATGCAGGTTTCTTACTCAAGCTATCGTACGACTCCAACGTGTCCCAATAATAATTTTCAGATAAGTTGCATACGATCTACAAATAAGGCTGCAAGAGTCACATCTTAGCCCCAGGGCTGTTATAATATTCATTGGAAGAGCTTTATTGAGGATGAAACAGAAACGATTTTGACCACTTGGATTATCCAATTAAAGTTAATGCACCTACACCCTTTTCTTTTAAATAAATTTCGTGAGAATTAGTGGTGTAGAAGCAATAAAAGATTGTTGGATCACTACACCACCACGTAGGATTTTGTGTACTTTTGAGTGAGGAGCCCCGTAGTGAACCCGGAACGTGCACAACCTCTCAGCAAGCCATTCACCCGGCACTATAATCCATCACACTGGCAGAGACAGGAGAGTGCGGCTTTGGCCAGACGCAATACCCAATATAAATATTCCTTCGCTGCTGGCTAAGTCAGTCGAAGGTTCTACACCATTGCTTCTTTTGCATCATCTTTCGTGCTCACTGCCGTTGGCCAGTAGGGTGGATCGTGGTTGAAGCCATTCACAACCAGTAGTGGTTTGGCGACCTATGTCAATGGATGAACAGTTGTGCTCAAACGACGAAAGCCACAGCGAAAAATTGACAACCGAACTTCCAGAGTACTTCTGCCGTCTTGACTACAAACTCTTCGAGCGAACCTATCCCGGACTTCACCTCCCCCCCGAGACACAGGATCTATTCGACGAGGCGGCCAAAACCATCAAGCCACCAGAAGAGCGGGACTTGAATCCTATTCCCAAAATCAACCTCGACGACCGGAACATTATGGATCGTGTGAGATTCAATGGCAAAGGGATACAAATTGACCTGGGTCCTGCGGGAGCGGTCGCTGCCGTTCTGGGCATGCTCCTGGTAGGTGCAGCAGGAGGGGAGAGCGAGCGTACCCGCGAGGCAGAACGTGAAGCCCAGGAGGCTCGCCGCGCCCAGGAACAGGAGCGTCTGGCTCGTGAAGAAGCAGAGCGTGAGGCCGAGGAGGCTCGCCGTGTCCAGGAGCAGGAACGTCTGGCTCGAGAGGAGGCAGAACGCAAAGAGAAACTTGAGCGCGGCTTGCGCGAACTGTGAGTCCATTGTGGTTACTCAATAGAGCAGGAGTCTCGTGTCCTTCATTGTCCCAGCCTGATCCCAACTGACTATAGTAACAACAGTGGCGTTCCACCAGAGCGCAAAATCAGCGAAGCTGATATCCGCGATGCTCGACTCGAGGCTGGATACAAATACGGACTCGTCAACATTGTCGTCGTCGGCAATCGCGGAATGGGGAAGTCCACTCTAGTCAACAGCCTGCGCGGTCTGGGAACCGGTGCCTTTGGCAGAGCTGAAGTTGGCGAAGTCGAAATGACGTCGCAGCGAGCTCAATATATAGACCCACGGCACAGTGGCATCGTGTGGTATGACGTCCCGGGGGCGGGGACGGACAGAACTACGGCATGGCAGTACTATTATAACCAGAAGCTCTTCATCTTCGATAAGATTGTGCTAGTCCACGATACAACTTTGACCGAAGTATGTCTTCACTAAACAGTATTGGATAAGAAGAGTTTATTGACGTCTGCCTTAGGCAGATTTGAGAATCCTGAAGCTCTGCAAATACAGAAACCAAGAATGTATTGTCCTACGCTCCAAGGCAGATGAGCACATCAGGAACCGGGCCCGACGTATGTTAGACCCAGACCCCAACAAGGCCCGCCAAGACTACATCAGCGATGTCCGACGAGACACGGATACATCAAATGCGCGGAACGAGACGGGGTCGCTTGAAGAGTTGACGCTGTCGGTGACCGATTACATTGTCTCCGAAATGGGCGTCCTCCAGCTTGTCACTAATTCTCAGCCATCTGCAGAACCATACGAACAAGTTATTGATGAGGCTTTACTCCTGAAGAAGTTGGGATTGCTGCCTTAAGGTTATGACGCGGGCAAGTTCCTTCGCGCTGTCTTTGATTCATCTTGTTATATGTTGAGAATTTTTCCTTCATCTCCAACGCCCTCGTTGATGTAACGGCTCTGCAGAAACTTTCTAGACTCAGTAATAAGATTGAATGAATTATGCTCCGTAATGCGCATGCCGAATGGCGTCATGCCCGCCGTTTATCGTACGCTCTTCATTGTGCCATCCTCACTACGCCGTCGTTATATATCGTGGGTAGTATCGCCTTTGGTCGTCGGGGCACTTGTTACACACGCTATCGTTGCCACGTTCCCACCATCTAAGCTTCTTTTAGCGTCTTAGCTAGGTCATTGCAGTCTAACGTGCTGATATCGTGCTCCTTTCGGCACTCCTGCAGCCCTTAAGGACTCTGTCATCATTAAGGTCATCTCTAATATCGTCAGCAATCTTGCAAGAGAGCGAATTCCCCTTGTCAAGGCCAGGAATCGAAGCGGTTCGTCGTTTCAAGCAGAGCGCAAAACAGTTTGAGGGGAAAGCCAGAAGTGAAAAGCCGGAAGTGATGGTTCCAGGCTGTGCCACTTTTTGCTGGTCGAAGGATGTCGGGAGACGGGAATTTTCCAGCAAGATCCGCACCTACCCAGTAGGGGTCGGCGATTACGCGTTAGACCCCAACATTACGGTAATATCGTAATAAGGGTGCTTTTGACCCTTACGCCTCACGTTACGCCCACGTGACTGAACACGTGATTTCAGGAGCGGAGTAATAAAGTCCCGGAGAGATTATTTCTCGGGAGCTCTCAAGACCGCTTTTTAATTGGTTATTCTCAAGCTTTATAATCCACTCTAGTACCCACAAATTTAGTGCCTTTCGTAATGGTTGAAGCGATATTACGAAACGTAAGGCAAGGTGCGATATTACGATATTTCGTAATTACGAATCGCCGACCCCTACTACCCAGCCACAGGTACGAGATTACTATAACCACGACGCTGCTGACTAGGTTCCTTGCTCGCTTAAATAAAGGCGACGTTATATGACAGGGCACTCTCCGGCGGCCGCCACAAACGTAGCAATAGCATTTTAGTATTATAATAGGACCTGAATATCCGTATTTAATTATCTTATGTGTTTAAATGGTGAAAAAAGCTTGATGGTGATATTGCACATTAAGGTTCCTATTAAAGTGTGAAAGGAGGCTCTCTATAGATTCGAGAGGGCGGCGACAACACAATAATAATTTTCGAAACTAATAAGTTAGGAGGTATACAATATACTGAATTGAAAATGAATAAAAAATTTAACGCATTTACAGATTTGGAAGTAGCTTGAACTTAAGTACCTACGATTTGTCTTGTTACAGGGGGCGTCTCGGCACGCAGCGATAGACGGTAAGTAATCTTCGAATGCCATTGTATAATTACGAGTATTGAAATTTTACTCTAACGGTCTTAGATCAACCGTTTGCCAGCAATATGAAACACCCACGCTGCAAACAACTTTGAGTTACGTTGTGCGAGACTGCATGGGAATTGAATATTTTTAAAACCTAACGGCTTCCAAGTTACCCTTAGACATTCTAGCTGGTACTTGGTGGGCATAAGCCGTCACCCTCTCGGGATATTATTCTAAAAGTATCTATATCTCCTTCGGAAAAGAATCTAATCATGTCAGAGATCAATCAAGAGAAGAAAGGGCATTGTGGTTAATCTTAGATATGATGCGAGAAAACGGAAGAGAGAATATTACTTACTTTGTATTTGTTTCAACTGTGAGAAGTGCTACAGCCGGCCGCATATTCGATTCTTCTTTAATTTGGCATTAACCTCAGAATTTGCGTCCTTGATACAGCACAGATGTGTAGAGGGAGCCCGGGCAAGTTGTTGCTCAATTTATTGGCTTAGATATTTGGTTTCAGCACCGAGCCAAAAGGAGGGCGAGAGGAATTTATTAATTTCAAATAAGTCTGAGAACTATCTTCCACAAGCTTCAAGTTATTGAGCCTATGTTTACGTTGATGTGAAGCAAATATCTCCAACCAGTAGATAGTTTTGGTGGCCCAATTAGGAAATCAGCCATTTCCCCCCGTAGTGTTCTGGGAGGTGATGTTAGTTTAATCTTAGCAAAGTTGAACACGTCTAAGTTGACCACAGAGCCAAGTTTTGTGCCGTGTATTCATTTGATGTGTACAGTATGTAAAGTTTTTCTGAGAAAGTGACGGAGGATCTTGTAAAGAAAATATTGAATTAAGTTATGTATCTGGCTCCTAATATAGTAATATCATTATTATATTCATCTAAATCGCCTTACTTGACATGGCCGTATGTTTGAAGCAAGGGTTCAGGTCCCATTGCAGAACGGCACCTTCTGGGTACCAGCAGTCTAGAAAAGAGCAATCGACAGAGAAGCTGACAAAAGCAACCTGGCTTCCAACTATTGATCCAGTTGAAGTTTATAACAGGCTGGAAGCCCTTCACACACACGAGCTTAAGATGTCTCAAATATCCCTGACATATTCATCAAGTCATTTCAAAATCATGAAGTTTTGGGAAAGAACCCACTCAAAGCCTCCATACTCACATTCCCTCCACTGAACACGATCCCCAAATCCCATCCTTCCTCACCTCCCTCCTGCTCCACAAGGCTTCTGAAATCTTCATTAAACAACACGGTTGCTAATCCCACCACGGCACTCGGTTCAACAACTACCTTCATTCTCTCGAACACCAGTCTCAATGCTCTCTTAATCTGCTCCTCTGTGACACTAAACATCTGCCTCACCAACTTCCTTGCATAAATGACGGACCATGGGTATTTGCCTACCGGTGTGCGCAGTCCATCAGCAATCGTTAGAGTTTTGACAGTCTCAATCCTTTTCCCTGCTGCAAATCCGCGCTGGCAGTCATTCGCACCTTCAAATTCCGGCTCAGCACCAAATACGAAAATACCCGTTCCTTCGCAGCTCAGCGCCGTGCCAGAAAGCATACCGCCGCCACCACATGGTGTGATGATAGCGTTCAGACCATTCTTCGCACCTAACTCAACAGCTTGTGTCTGTAGTTCAAGTCCTAATGTACCCTGGCCTAGCATTATATCAGGGTGATCATACGGAGGAACCAAAGTTGCACCCGTCTCCTGCATAACCACTGCTACAGCAGCTTCTCGTTCTGTACTTGTGCTCCCACTGAAGACAACATTGGCACCATAGCCCTGCGTCCCCGCGATCTTTGTTGGTGTCGATATCCTAGGCATAACAATCGTGGCTGGGATGCCTAATGTTTTGGCTGCGAGCGCCAGAGCTTGTGCGTGGTTCCCTTAAAAAACATATGTCTTAGCAAATGCTGCCGCCTATTAAATGATGGCGAAATCAGACAAACCGGAACTATGCGTGACAACTCCTCTCTCTCTCCCACCGCTAGCTTCCCATCCATCCTCTGCCCGCCACCGCAGTAATGCATGGAAAGCCCCGCGTGCTTTGAACGCCCCCACCCTTTGTAGATTTTCGCATTTGAAGTAGAGTCGTATCTTTGGCTGTGCGGGTTTGTGACCCTTCCACGGCCCATCCTCGAGGGATTCTACGGATTGTGGTGTTGAAGCTAGCTGGTTGAGAGTTGCGTTTGTGAGGACGGGGGTGTAGTGTATGTACTTCTTGATCAATTCATGTGCGGCTATGACGCTTGGGCGGGTTAATGGAGGGGAACTTGCTGGGTCAGACATTGCGAATTGTATTGGACGTTTTGGAGATTTCGAGATTTCGAGGTAATTCAATTGTCTATTTCTGGTTGTTAGTTTATTTGCTTAGAAACTATTTTGTTGCGCCGAAGCCGGCATGAGTCACATTAGTCCATCAGTTCCCAGATGAGTGGGATGCAGCTAGGAAATAATTGGAACGTGTAGAATTTAACTTTTGTGATTCCAAGCCCTGAGATTATCGGAAGAAGGTATAGTACAATTCCCCAGACGTCCAGTATCAAAAGAAAACTCCCCACAATCCACCACCCATTACACATATTCTCCCTTACTGGTTCTCGGGACGGAGGGATCTGTAAATGTCATTAGCACCTTGATAGTGAATTGTGGATCAGAAAACTTACCGAACGGCCTTTCCTGCTCTCCAGATCTCCAAATCACGGATCTCCTTCATCTCAGCCTCGTACTTGGTACGGTAATCAGGTTGAGAGTTGAAGTCGAGTGATCGCTGAGTCTCCTTTCCGGTCTTGACAGAGTCGTAAAGATCGTTGAATACTGGCTTCAACGCATCCTTGAACTTTCCGCTCCAGTCAATGGCACCACGACGGGCAGTGGTGGAGCATGCCTCGTACATCCAGTCCATACCGTTTGCGCCAATGAGTGGGTACAAGCTCTGAGTGGCCTCCTCAACGGTCTCGTTGAAAGCCTCACTTGGGCTGTGTCCCTGCTCACGGAGAACCTCGTATTGTGCGAGGAACATACCGTGAATACCACCCATCAAGCAACCTCGTTCACCGTACAAATCAGAGTACACTTCCTTTTCGAAAGTGGTCTCGTATAGGTAACCGCTTCCAACACCAACACCGAGGGCAATTGCCTTCTCCTTGGCCTTACCAGTGACATCTTGGAAGACGGCAATGGAGGAGTTGATTCCACGTCCCTCGCGGAAAAGAGTTCGGACAGTTCGTCCAGATCCCTTAGGGGCGACGAGGATCACATCAACGTCAGTTGGGACATCAACCTTGGTTTGATCCTTGAAGACGGGGGAGAAGCCGTGGGAGAAGTAGAGGGTCTAGTCAAATTAGAATTGGCAGTAATCGCTTGGTTTGGAAGACTTGCCTTGCCCTTGGTGATCTGGGGCTTGATTGCTGGCCATGTCTCACTTTGAGCGGCATCACTGAGCAAGTTCATGATGATGGTACCCTTAGAGATAGCCTCATCGACCTCGAAAAGGTTCTTGCCTGGCACCCATCCATCTTGTTGAGCATCCTTCCACGATTGACCGTTCTTTCGCACACCGACAACGACGTTTAATCCGTTGTCACGCATGTTCAAGGACTGGGCGTGACCTTGGGAGCCGTAACCGATGATAGCCATTGTGTCATTCTTGAAGTACTCCTAAAGTCAAGTCAATAAATGGGTTTTGAAGTACGGTGAGAGGATAAATACCTGGAGTTTTGCGGCAGGCCAGTCAGCTCTTTCTAGTGGATTGTTAGTACCTTTCCTGACATTCTCAAGGGCATTCCATACCATAGACATCCTCCTTGACACCAGCAAAGTCAATGGTCTTGACACCACGGACTTGTTGAGCTGATGCAACAACAGCACGAGCAGTAGGTCTGGCAGATGCGTTGATGGCGGAAACAAAGGTTCTGCGGGCTGGAGCACTGAGTTGCTTGGCCAATGGCGAGCGAATAGCTCTGGATAATGTTCTTGAAGCCATTTTCAGAATTTTGGAGTGGAGTTGGATGTTTGTGAAAGAGTTCTGGGAAGGGTTTCCTTATGACTCTAGAGCTTCTCTAAAAATTGAAAAGCTGGGGGACTAAGGTCCGTTCCGGTCTCGCTCCAAAGTCTCTTGGCATAGCCTGGAATTCCCAGAGATTCGTACCTCCGTACCCTCATACCCTCTTCGGTGGAGAATTAAGTGGCCGATACTGGCACCCCTCTCACTCTTTCTCTATATCAATATTTAACATTTAACTGACCGCTGATTTATATTTTATCTACTATATAACTCTACATTAAGACAAAATATTTGCTTAACGAAATAAATTTTCAACGTTGTACAAATCCAAATAGTACAGCAAAAAGGTGTAATTGGAGTTGTTAGGGTGTGCCAATATCGGCCACTTATTTGAGCTCCGAGAGACACCTTAGCAGCTAGCTCCATATATAAAACCAATAGCCAGAGTTGTATTTGTAACTAACGTAATGATGACGGGGCATCCGATGGGGAATCTTGAGATAAGGTGATTGCGGAAACAGTCAAACTTAGTTATTACAGTATGGGATAGATAACATATATACAGAGAATCTATGAGGTGTTTCAGCGGAATCTTTATGGTGTACATAATACCTACCAGCCTTGGATCATAAGGTTGTAGGCAAACAGAACAACATAGTATTGTATTCTCGATATCGTGATGAAGTAGTAAGAGTTTATTTGGGTATACGGTTGCAATGGGCGCAGCTTGCTTCTTAAATCTAGATTCAACAGATTTCAAGATTTAAATGGATACCAGAGCACACAGGATAAATATCGACTCTATTCTGAATGAGGGGGGCCTTTAACTTTGTTCATTTACCTTCTGGCTCTTTGATAGAGCCAAGAAAGGAGTCATAATATTCTCAAATTGTCTACGCTCCCTAAAAGTCGAGGAGTAGTCTTTCTGCTCCGCGAGTCCCAATATAACGCCGCATTATATGCTCAGCTGTACTACCATTATATGCTGACCTGAATTTGATTTAGGATCGGAGAACTCGATCGAAACCTTGCCCTTTGATTGCTCCACCACCCATCGACGATCGAACATTGCGCTTGAAGCCCTCCCGGTTGGATCTTAGGTCCTCAGCTGCTTCCTTGTTGAGGGGATCGGAGGCGTTTGGCTCGAGAAAGAGGAACTGTAGGTGGGGTTTTAGCATATGAATGAATACTTTGCACCGCCTTTGGTAAATGGTAACGGACTGGAGACCACTAGAATATACATACCTGCAGACCAATAACAATAGCTTGCAAATTTAGGACCGGTTTCCAATCCTCCCGTAAAATATTTAAGCAAACGTTGCCATCCAGATCGATATTGGGATGGTAGATCTTCTGCGTGCACTTGACTTTGGGTACATCGTGAGGAAAGCCTTGACCGATGTTGAATGTGAAGAAAAAACGGCCGCCCTTGTACATGCCCTCATCTGGCTCTATTGTAAGTGTGAAATTCAGAGTATCGTCAGGGTCGGGAAAGTCGGTTTTCATTGTGCTAGGTAGGGATAATTCAGATAAATCTTATGCAAAATGTTAGTTAATACTGAGGATTGGTAATATCTGGACGAAGTTGATGGGCATACCTTTCTGCACACGTAGCTGAGCAGCAGTAACCTTCTTCTTTCTGGCTCCGGTGGCAGCGTTGGCATTCTCCTCCGCTTGTGCCTTTTGTTTCTATAGTCAGGTTAGCATGTTGGTACAAGGGAAAGCCCCTAGGGACATAGGTCGCATATTCTATGTACTTACCATAGACCATATTTTCAACATCTTGCCGGTGTCGCTGCTTTGGTATCGCTAGTAGATGAACCTAGAAAATGTGAGGGGGAAGGGGGGCAAGTCAAAGTTGTGAGCCGATAAGATCTGGGGAAGGCGAAGATCCTTGGAAAACCGGTGAGGCTGACAAAATTTTCAAGTTGCAGCAAGAGGTATGCAGACAAAGGTTAAATTATAGAAGGACTTGAACTAAATGTAATATATACAGAGAGTAAATATCCTACAATAGTTTACTTAAAACGCCAGAAATTACATTTTCGAGGTATGGTATCATTCCCTCATTGTACAGCCTTGTCTGGCCTCGGCTAAAAATAGGCTACCATAGGTTGATCACGAGACAATGGGTCATGTAATTTTTACACGCTCCGTGGCTAGAAAGGGTATCTAGAGTGGTGCTATAAAGAAGGGCGAGTCAAGTAGAGATTATAATATGTATATTGATGTATAGTAATCAATGGGTATTGTATTTTTCAACCCAAACGCTCACAAGACCTATTGTCTTGTCAAAACAACGCCATTTTTGGAAATGCATTATCCACCATATGCTAAGCTAACTATGGATACAGCGTCGTAATTGCAAAGTTTTAGGCCGTCAAAAATCATCTATCTCGAGGCGTGTGAATCTTGTCCAATTCAACGTCTGGAGAAGCAGCACATAATGCCAGAACGACCCAAGAACCACATGCATCCAATGAAGCGGATGAGAGACAACACAGCTGTTGCATAAAGCAAAATTTCGAAGAACTTGGCAGTTCGAATCGAAGCTTTGTTTTTCTTTAGAAGCATTAGTAATTATACAACAATGCAGAAATTTAAAGTAACTTACCCCGAAACCAAAACTATCAACACTATCACTTGTAATACCAACTATCAATGCGCAATTGGAGAATACCCAAGAGATCAATAGCTTTGTTCTGAAAGACTTATAAGAGTCCTCCAGTGTCTTCTTCTCGTCCTCCACCTGTGGCTTAAATGGCTCCAGAGCACGCTTGACAGTAGCCTCAAATTGATCATCGATATCTTCTTGTGGTTTGTCAATTTCCTCGATCACAGCTGCCTTGCCGTCCGTCTTTGTGGTTTTGGCGGATGGCAATGAATCAACCTTATCGGAGCCTTTGGTTCCCCAGGAAACATCATGCCAATTGCTGAAAGCATAAACCATCAAGATGTTGATATAGGAAGACATGAGAAGGAGATATTGACCAAAGGAGGTGAACATATGCCATGGGTCGAGATACATGAATGATGCCACGAAATAAAGACCAAAAGTAGCGGCAAGGGCAATAATAATAATGCCTCCAGAATTACCATCTGCGCTGAAGAAGCTACCAAAGAATTTTCCAGGATTATCGGTGTTAAATTTCGCGCCCAATATACCCTGAACTGCCAGATACATAGACAAAACGATGATATATGCGTTGATAACGCCAAATACCATGAATGACATGATGTAAGTGATTCTGGATCCTTTCGGTCTATTGCCGAGTGCAAGAATGAACTGGACTAGCACGAACGCAATGTATAGGTATTTGAGGAGGGTGTTGATAATAGGCGTCGCGGTATCACCAAATGGCCAGGCATGTCGTTCAGCTGTGGTGGCAGAAGCTGCGACAGGTAATCCAACCAGATCCATAATAACGGTAGTGGTCAGCCAGAAGGATGCCAACATGAACCAAGATAAGAACACCGAGAACATGTTGTAGATGAGTTGTATATGGAAGAAGAACATTCGGACTAGGTTGTGACCGCTCTTGTACCTGTGCACGTATTAATACTTTAAAAATCCTAATGAGTCTTGAAAAACTTACATCCGACTGAAGTGCATAATAGAGTACATGCTTGCTGCGAATGATCCGTTCAACCATCTTCGGCGCTGTCCAATGAATTCTGGTGCTCCTTCGGGAACATCCGTTTCTCCCTTTGCAGCCTTGATATAAGTTAAGTGCCATTTTGATCCAGCTTTAGCAACAAGCTCGAAGCACAGAATTCTGTCCTCTGCCAAGAACATATTCTTTTTGAAAATGTTCATTCCCTCAATACCTTTCTTTCCAAGCTTAGCTGAAAGAGTATGATCACCGTGGAAGTACTGTTCAAGCGGTCTTCCCATAATGGCTCTGAAGCGATAAGCCGAAAAAGCTCCAGGCAAAACGCTAACATATCCAAAAGAACTTTCCAGAGGCTTATCCAGAATGTTACTAATCTTGTACTCAAAGTTTTGAGCGGCAACCAAGGGATTTAAAAGCTGGCGACCGCCTTTACCCAACATGGCATGTATTTCACCGCAAGCACCTCCAAGATCCTTGTCGTTGTAAAAACCTTCCCACAGAGCAAGGAGAGATTTTGTTCCTGGCTTGGTTCCGGCATCCAGAAGAATGCACACCTCTGGATTTAGAAGTCGACCAAAAGCATTGAAAAGCCAACGATGAGAATTAATCTTCTTACTGTTCTTTTGCTTCAAGCAGAACATCATCTGCACAGGCGGCAGGTTATTTGCCTTCTCATCGCGGTCATCAGGTCGGATCAGTTGCTGGTTTGCGGTAACCGAGAGTTGTGTAGTGTACTCAAAGATATGAGCGACAGTTTCCTTTCCATCGACATCTTTTTTCATTACACCATCTTGGTAGATTCCAATTGTTGCTAGAAGATCCAATGTAGACTTGTCACAGGCATCGAGGCCATCAAAGACAAGGCAAACTACAATCTTCTGCCAAGCGGGTCCACCGACATTCCAGAAATCGGACTTCTTCAGGTTTACAATATCGCGAATGTTTTGCATCACACCATGAAGAGTTCTTGCAGTCAGCTGCTTGTCCTCGTTATAGTAAGTAATGGCAATGAGAAGCTCAGTGTGGCGGTTGTACATGACGGGGCGTAAATTATAGCCATTTTTGAGATTGAACTCGTCAGGGTCGCAAGTTGCTGCAGTATATCGCAGATGTGAGAATTCTTCTGTGTGACCTTGAGCATCTTGTCTATACTTCGACTGTATAGCGTTCTTTATAGCACTTGGTACAGGGTGGTCCACGCTCAACACATTGCCCTGCGAAAGCTTGACCTTTCTTGTTGCATATCTTTTCAACCCAGCACCAGGGACCTGTCGCTGCCGCCAGGCCTCGGTTGAATCTGTCTCAGCCCTGGAATAGGGCGAGTCGACTCGTGCAGCATATGGGTTGTCCTCCTGATATGTCGATGTTCCTGCGCCATAGTCACTGCTGTATGCTGTTGGTGCTGCTCCTGGAATATACGACTCAGTGAGGCTGTAGGCCGATACTGGTCTTGGAGGGCCATCGTGCTGACCGGCTGGGTCATCGAATATGTTTGATTGTTGGTAAGGCGGTTGATTAGGATTTAATAGGGGTAGGTTTGTATCTTCGTCATCGCCGTGGTGCGGAGGTAGGTGATACTAGCAGAGATGAATGTTAGATGAGTTGCACAATTGGGATCTATCGCCAGGGCAAACCAAACGTACTGAGTTTCCAGGGGGGAGGTCTTGAAGCTGATGCTCCTTATAGCCACCGCCGTTCCCCGAATAGGCCATCTTTTTTTATCAGTCAGAGAAAATGAATGCTCTAACGATAGCGGATCAATTAATAGGAATCTCTGATGAAATGGGATAAGTTTGCGGTGGTGGTGCAGTGATGCCAGGGGGGGGATGGGATGAACAGAAGAGGAATGTAAGTTTTCGTGTTCTGGTGCTTCGTCAACACAGATGAATGTTGTGAGGTTGTGACGTAAATCCCTGCGTAACCTGGTTTCGCAACACAACCCAAAACTAGCGTTGCCTTGGTTAGGATACTGGATACAAAGTATTAATGAGGGTAGGAATGATTGGGTGTTCTTCAGGTCGGAAGAATAGAGTGTAAAGATGTTGGAGTTGGTTGGAGTTGGTTGAAGATCAATCGACAGCTCGTACTTGTACGGGGGTTACCAGGTTCTACATAGTTTGCCGCAACAACACAACACACATATCACTAGGTCATGGTTCGCCTCATAGTACGGGCTCGCGTATGCAAAAGAAAGCCTTGTGTGGCTTGACTACAGTAACGATCAATGCTTTCCGAACCAGTCTTCCAGATGAAGGCAAGTTTCCATCTCAGGAGGGAAAGGAGCGTCTACTTGGGGTACTTCGCCCCAATACCAGTAAACGAGCACGTCCATATGTTTTACTTGTATTTGGCTCTGAGCATGGCCGACGCCTGGAGGAAAGAACTGGAGAAGACCATGCGCCAAATAGGAGAAGAGCTTGACCAAGCTCAAAAACTTGATTACTCCGTTTTGATTCATTCAATAGCTTCGGCAGGTCTGGGAGCACGCAGAAGAGTGTTTCGGATTTTCAGCTGCGAAACATCGGCATCCAATGAACATTGGGCAACCGTGACGGGGTTGGATGTTGTATGTCCACTACTGCTGCATACCTCATACCCGGGGGAGTACCATCCAACATATATAACCGCCGCGCGCCTCTGCTGCTTCGTTGTTGCTCTCAACTCAAAGCTCTGATGTTTGGATGGTCGTCGCATTCAACTTAATAATCGGCTGACTGGAACGAGAGCCTATAAATAGCAGACAGGAGAGACTTGTGGCGGCAACGAAGACTCTTTTATGGGGCTGAGATCGCCAGTTCCACGAGGCAGTCCACTTTTGTTTGTCAGAGCCAACGCTTACGTTTCTCATTCATCAATTCGGTGTCGCAGCAAGTCCTCTAGCTTCGAGCTTGTTAGTATCTCGGTCCCCAAGATGTGAATGGTGGTTTGCGCTATAGAACTAGCACCAGCTGTGTACTTTGAAGCAAGAGGGTCCGTTTTTTGGGTGTGGTTTTATCTACCTACTCTGTCCTGTATTTGGGATCCTATGGTCAGTGTTATTACTGTACGTACGAGCCGGATGACTGCAGTGGAGACATAGCGAGACTGTTTTGTTGTCATCTTAGCCCAAGCCACATCAGATTGTCTTGTCTTACTACGAAAGTCAAAATGCTCGCTATCGAATTTGGACTCTGGCTGAGAACCAACGAATGTGTACTTAGGATCAAGTTGTACTGGACCTATTGCATAGATATAGCTTGCGCAGATGTCGATGTATGAATATATCAGGACGGGTCAGGACGGTATCTAGCCATGATGCCTTCATCTAATAACGGGCAAATTGTGAAGAACTGAATGGCAGCAAGTCGAACACGTTACATCCTCTTAAAATCTTTCTTCTATTCGTCGACAATGACCGTCAAGATCATCACAAACGAGAATGAGCCAAAGAGATTCATGCTGATTGGTGTCGGACCTCATGCGAAGCGCATTTATATACCGCATCTGAATGAGCTTGAGCGCTATTGGATTCCATCTTGTACAATATAGTTGAGATCCAGGGAGTGGGTGGCAGAACAGATGCATCTGCTTTTAACCCTTACCTTACCAGAGACCGTATGGCAAACCGAAATCACCATAAGCTGTTCCTCGCGCCGAGTATGCTGCGTAGACAACAGAAAAGATGGGTAGGATTTTCTTAGAAATTACAGAATCTACTGTACAGTACATCCGGCTAGTTCGGTATGCAGTGGTACTGATTTAGAATATACCTCTGATGTGATTTCACTTTACAAAAATCCCATTGGTTTTGTCCCATATCGTTCACGAAGCAAGACAACAAAGATCTCTCTCGTTGGACTGAGATTTCAAGACAGCTCCAGTAAGGACAAGCCTAGAGAAGTCCCTAATCGTTCTAACAACCGCGTAGTAAGGGACGTGAGGCTCATCGTTTGAACATGGCACTTGGAGACACACCGGATCGTGAGATTGCCCGAAAATTCTTCAAATTCTTCAAATCTGACTGCAGAAGTGCAAAGAAAAGAGTAGTTACTTACAGTAGTGCCTCATCAGTTATCAAAGTAGTAAGGTCTATCATCGGGAGCGTCTGATGAGACTATCCTAACGTTTCCCATTTCGAAACCCGAAACAATCAGAAGATAAGAGATTCCACTGTATGAATAATGTGCTCTAGGACGGAGTACGGATGATTCGTATGCCAGTGTTGCGCAAGTGCCGAACACCCTCGTCGAAGCTCTTTACAGTCTGCCGGCCTGCCGGAAAAGGTCGAACCTTGGTATTCCTAAGAAACTGGTTTCATCTCTTCATTTCGTCTAGTTTTTGCGAGAGAAGGAAAACAGGACTTTGAGGAGCCCTTAAATCTCTTGGGGTGGATGGGGATGGTAGGCCAACAGCAACTAAACGGCGGGGAAGAAACTTAATTTGCGGGTGGAGCATGAAGATCAAGAAATCCAGATTGAAGAGATATCCACCGCCTGCCTCTTACGCTGCCGCCCTCTCCCGGGAGTTGGATTTTGTACGTACCGTGATGTGCCTGTAGCAGCTGTTAAACTTTGCCTATCATAAAATGGATAGCACGAGAGAAGACAACTCAATTGAAAAGAAAAAGGTTATCGAAAAGATGATTGTTCAACAGAGTCTATCAATTTAATATAACAGCCATCATATTGCTCTCAGCCTTTTCTTCAAAGCTGCTTATATCCTGCACAAATGGCAGAAAATGCAGCGGAGTGTTTCTATCACCAACTGAGTTTAACCTTAACCGAAATTGGCTGATACCAAGACCCGCAGGAACGACAACGACGACCTGAGTGTTGATGATCATCCCTCTTTCCCTATCGAACATCTTCAACGATCATCGTGTCCAGATTCAACTACCACCGGTCCATTAAGCCTCACTGTTGGTACCAACCTCGATGTCAATGTAGTCGATTCGACCTCTATCTTGTCGCAAGATCAATTCTACTGAGCTTTGTTCTCTACCACACTCGTTATCTACGCCGTTGATTATTGCGCCCGGAGTCCATCCCTCACCACGACGACGTTGGCCCGCATCACTTCGGACAATTCTCATCTTCGGCACTTAGAATCTTGCATCAAGACAATCAGAAGTCCCTGTGACTGAACTAGTCTCCCAGTACAATTCTCCTGTTACCGTCGACCAATATACCGCCTGTGCCGTCTGACATAAATCCTGAGACACGAACACATTCATCATATACCACGCACTTACACATCTACTTTCGCCGTCCTGATCCTTGGAAGCGAATCGTCTGTGGTATTTCATTTCGGTCAAGATGGCATCATTCGAGGCTGGTACGCATAGCTCTTCCCATCATACTCATTCACTATCTTACTAAGTTCTGCATAGTCTCATATGGTTCTATATTCAAACGCTGTGTGCAAGGCTGTCCGGCCGAAACACCAAAATGTCCGACTTGTCCGAGTGGTCAATTGTGTGCTCTCATTCCTCAAAACTGTGATAAATGCCAAAGGACCGAATGTGTTGCGCAGAGCGTACCTTCCTCACCAACGCCGGAACCAACCACCAAATCGAGTTCGAAGCCCAACGTTCCAGCTATTGCAGGAGGGGTCATTGCTGGTGTAGTGCTAATCGCTGTATTTACATATCTTGTGTGGAGATTCTGTATAAAAAATAAGAGACAACAATATGAACAGGACGATTGGATCGAAGACCCAGTGGAATCACTACCTACCGAAAAGGATTTCGCAATGCGCAGAGACGCAAGGGCCTCAACACATACGGTTGGATCTATTGCATCTACTGTCCTTACTCGGGCTTCCAACATTATTCAGATCGCATATATCCCAGGTGTTACGAACAGATCTGCACCATCAACTCCAGGCCTTCTTGTACCCCCTGTACCCCCCATCCCAATCGCACTGTCTTCCGCCTCCAGCTCCCCAAGATATGAACACGAACATTTCTTCATGCCTGGAGATCTGAGAGACTCAACATACTCTGGTATGTCTGACCGAACGTCATATGCCAGAAATAGTGTTGCCTCGACCATATATGGCAAGAATGCCGTCGTATCCCCGCTTCCTGCCCAGACTGTCATACGTGGAAAGGCCGCAGTTGTCAGTGTGAAGCACAATGGAGGTGGTAGCTCAGGAGAGCTCACTCCTCCTGTTCCGATTGTCGATTACAACAAATATCACAATGGGCCTCCAAGTCCTGCATTTAGTGTGGGATCTACCTTTTTAAACAGCGCCACTGCAGCTACGCAGGTATCAAGACCTCAGGTTGTTAAGGTTGCGATAGGGCCAAAGAAGCAAAAGTCACAAGAGGCTGTATATGAGCTTGATGCTGCTCCAGCAGACCACCTTCTTGACCGCGATTCTAATGCAATCACAATCATTGATGACACTCCGAATCTCGAACAAGGTCCGTTTGGGGATCCAAAGCCTACTCATAAGAGTAGTGGTAGCCTGAGTGCTGTTATTGAAAAAGCCACCAAAAGGGCGCAGGGGAAAAGCAGGACACCTTTTGGCGACGAGAATGAAGTGAGAGATTGATATGGTTTCGTTATTCTAGCTAATGGTTTTGGCGTAGGAAGACGAGTTGAAACTCGTCTAGGTTATGGTCTATTTTTTTCTCTCCAATATTCAAAATTTCCTTGAGTTTTTAGGGGTGGGCGCATGGTGGAACTGGAGACTCACGTACTATTCCCGGGGGGTTTGGCACTCGGATGGTGGCTTTCTTTATGGTTTGTTTGTATCTAACTTTAGATGATGATTCAATGTTGAATTCGTTGATGTATTGGCTCCATCTTCCGCCTTGTCTCGTGTCGTTTTGAGTGCTCTCGATCTCGTATGAAGGGTCTGTCGTGACATATTTCCCCTGCCACATCTGCACTTGCAGCACAAGCCGGCTCTTCCTACACTCTTCCTACTGCAACGTCCATGCTAAACATGAGAGATTATTGACTTAGGCAGGTTCATGTGTTGCTCGGTAGCACCAGGCAGGTTTGACCCAATCCTCGTTTGCCATATCATAAGGTCGGCGGCATGGCTCTATTGGGAGCAATAAACGCATCATTGTCCACATCATCATTCACATTCACGGCGGGGGGATTTTTTATTTATTTATTATTATATTGAGCGGTGTTGCGTACCCCCCCCCCCCCTTCTTCATCTTTCCCTCCATCTTTCCATCCATTGATCGATGGACAACAAAACAACAAACGTTTGTGCTGACGATTTGTCTTTGATCCAACCAAAATGTTTTCGATATACCCGGTGATTGATGCTTGATGCTTGATGCATGGTTGGCATGGTGTGATGGTGCCTAATGGATAATGGAACTGCGATACCTCTTGCATTTTCCTGTCTCTCTCTCTCTCTCTCTCTTAAGTGTGTGTGTGTGTGTGTGTGTGTTTTGGAGCTTTTGGTGGTGCCTCAAATGGGATGGGATAGGATGGATGTACCTTGACAATTACAAAAGTTAAAAAAAATAAAACATATAAAACATATAACTAGCGAAGGCAAGTGAGTGAGTGATACAGGCGGCGTTTCCTTTTTTTTTTTGGTGAAATATGACAGCCAGCACGCAACCATTTTGAGATAAAAGTAATATTTTATTATTATTTATAGATTGCGAAAGGGTGATCATAATTTTTAAATTACCCGTTTTGATAATACCTTTTCTACCTTTTCTACCTTTTCTACCTTTTCTACCTTTTATATTTATATATATATGTCATATTGTTTGGAGAGCGTTACACTCCTACCTGGGGTGGTAGGGAGATAGGGACGTGGTCCCAGATTGACTGACTCTCTCTATCTATCTATCCATTTATATATAGGCCTGCATATTATATAGACAGATATTAATATACAAATAAACTTTATCTACATGCATGCTATGATGCTAACACACGCACCCTCGGGATGGCATATAATATATATATATATATATATATATATTAAGAAGAACCCCGGGTTTGGCGGCAGCCCTATCTAGGTATCCATCCCTTTAAA
>Ga0247734_1000780_pt1 | contig 26369 bp, 27 predicted proteins | sample UWRJL103311B2_FD_180933 | JGI IMG/M metagenome (GOLD analysis project Ga0247734, IMG submission 180933) | Plant litter microbial communities from Arlington Agricultural Research Station in Wisconsin, United States - UWRJ-L103-311B-2 | ecosystem: Environmental > Terrestrial > Plant litter >...
TGTCATGTAGGCCTTCAAAGGATGGCATAGAAGTGTTGACTTCAACAATGATCTATATTGCCGTCAGCTTTAGTTCCCTAAGGACTCCGAGTGATCCTACTTTATCCGCCATTTGGATTAATTCTGGAGATGCTCCGACAGATGCTCCCGGAATAATGCCACCATCCTCTGTGATAGCAGTTGCCTCAACAATTACAACATCCAGCTTCTTGCTTGGTCGGTCCTTAGTGTAGAATCCCTATGTAAAATCATCAGCTTCCAGACATAAGACCTATACTATCGTCTCGCTTCTGCTCTACATCCGTGTTTCCCACGCACTCCTGTCCCTCATTCTTCAAACCAAGACTTACATAAACCAGATCAACGGGAAACATGGACAAGTGTTTGTCGAAAAACTTGATATCCCCATTATTGATTCCCTTTGCGATAGCCTTGCCGACCTGATGAGGGCTCCGCCTCTCAATCATATTCAATGCGGCCCACCGGTTCTCTGTTTCTGCGCCAGAGGACGCTCCTACAAATAGAGAGTATTTTAGTTTCCCTTGCAAGTTGTTTTTTTCTACGTGATCTGCGAGCATAGTTGGTATTTTCCTATGGCCCCATTCAGTCAGTATATTGTGGTTGCTGCCCAGAACAGCCCCCTCTGTTGCCCTCCGCGGATGATGTCACACAATTGTATAACTGAAGGGAGGAGGATAACGTACTTTGGATAACCAACACCAGTGAAGCCGGACCATCCTATATACGCGCCATTGGGAAAGTGGTGAATCAAGTCCTCAGGACGAGAAAGCTTGCTCAGGAGGGATGGTCGTCGAACTCGGGCTTTTAGAGCTGCTGAAGCTGTCAAAGCTGCAGAAGACGCCATAGCTGAGCGGGGTCAGTCAAAAATGGAAGGAAAAGAACGAATAACAAAGAAAGATGGAGTGGAGTAAAGATTGCAATAGCAATTGCAATTGGAATTGTATTAATATTGTATTGTATTGTATAGTTTTGAACTTGGTACGAAGGACCCAGCAAGATGGAGAGCTACGAACCGGTTAAGTGGAGAACATCAGCTCATGTCATTCACTCAATGCCCCACATTCGGCTGACATCGGTTAATTCAAGAAGCCGATCCCGGACTACATATCGGTTATCCATTTTGAGGTAAACCATCGGTCAAATGGAGTTCTTACAACCAGGATAGCGGCGAATCAAATACAGAAACCTAGGTGGTGACATGTACTATGTAAATACATTGTATGTGCTCGATCTTACATCAACTCTACTAATGCGAGACTGCTACTGGGCTTGAAGTTTGAGTTAAAAGCCCGTTATATAGGATAGGTTTCGAAGTGATGCGAATTAGACATTCTTTTATTTTGATTCAATATACAAGGGTGTTGCTTAGGTAACGAATTTAGGCTTACTACTGTTAGGTTTCATAGCCTTTACTTATAGTGGTCCATTTATCACTGTCTGACAGCTTGAGCATGGTTGTAATTAATATTTTCCGTCTCCTATCCAAATCATTTCAAAAGCTCATTCAACTCGTATAGAGATTCAATAGATGTGTGAGGTGGAAATCGGCGGCCCTTTTTATGACGTTATTGCATCGCAAAGTCTATCTATTTTGTAATCTTTTCCATCTGTGGCTTTGCAGGTGTAGCCGCTTCCCTCGCCATCCTCATCTCGCTCTGACTTAATCTCAAATCTTCACTATAATCTCCGAAAGATGTAATTAGTTGATCCAGTCCACTCCTTAATGCATTCAACACTTCATCAACCTCCGGACTCTCTTTCTTTCTTTCGACATCTGTCCAGTGAAATTCTAGCCTGTCCTTGAAATCCTCTAGTTTCATGATTGTGGTCGTGAAGGTCTGGATAATGAGCTTCACATCCCTCTGAACATTGCCGTATTGGTCCTCAGCTAGACTGAACACAGCAAATTTGGTCAACGAGTCCACAGCATCGACAATAATTCCGACGTCACCATAAGGCGACCCAAGCACAATAGCAGCAATTCTGCGCCTGTACTCTTGCCTAAATGGCACACCTACGTTTGACTTCAAAATTGCAGTTGCCCACTCTTTAAAAAGCGAGCCTACCCCTGCTTCTTTTTGGTGGGGAGTGAGAATCGCACCCTCTGCCCGTTCAAGTAGCCTTCTTGACTTGGGCCCGGGCGACGATTGTCCATGACTCTTAACGAACGATCCGACTGCTTGAGTAATTCCAGCACCCTTTGATGTTGTGCGAGGAGGCGTATCAAAAATGTCGCCAGGGGCGTTAAATCCATCTTTTAATGGCCTGCCTAGCCGTGGCAACGAGGGTATGGCTTCCTCTGCAACACTTTTAGCAGCGGAAGATGCTGGTTTGTTATATTCCTCGATCCGTGCGTCAACTTCCGTGATCACATTTAAACATGCTCCGAGAATCTGAGACCAAGTAGTCCCCCCTTTGCGATCAATGTCCTCAAATATATTTTTCCGGCGGCCTTGAAAATCTTGCGCAATGCACACAAGTTCCCAGAAAGCAAAAGCCTACATGCTGTTAGTTCATGAATACTGCACTTATCTACAGCGGAATTTACTCTTGTTTGTAATTTGATTCCTTTCAACCCAGTTAACAAGCTGCCGTTCGGGTCCTTCGACTCAAATGTAATTGGTCTCTCATTCTTCAAAGGTTCCTGAGCAACATATACCGAAAACAAAGCATTGGCCACTTCCCATAACATAATAAGAAGCATCCCAGAGATGAATGTCCTTGTCAAGACGCTCCAGTGGAATGGCCCTATGGCGGGCAGTGCACCGGATTTCGGCAAATTCCAGAAGACTTTGGCAAAAAAACGCGTAAAGCTCCATGCGAAATTTCTGACTGTAAAAGAATATATGAAGGGAGATACAAGGGCCATCAAACCTGAACGAATAATACTTCGAGCTAGCAATCTAGGAAACTTAGACTGCATTTGAATAGAAGGGAGCACCGTATTTTGAGCTTGTTGTCCTGCGGAGGTAGGCTTTGTCTTTTTGGATGGCATATCAATGCGGTCGTAGTCTCCATAAAGGTGTACAGCCGACTGGACCAAGGCGAGAAAGAACAGATAGCAGGTCAAATAGATTGGCCGTTCGTTAAGTACTGGAACTCCCCTCTTGGGCATCATCTTGATTCTGTTCATATCTGCACCCTTTGATTGAGACCAAATATAGATCTCACTATAGAGATATGCCGATAGCAAATACCATCCAGTTGTTTGAATTGTCTCGAATCGAGGTGCGTATGTTATGAAGGTCTGCCATGAGGAGAAGGAGGTTCGGATACCAACATGTAGCTGAGCTACACGAAGAATAAAAATCATAAAAGCCGGAATGAATAGCAGACCAGTCCGTATGGCAGCTCTACCAAATGGGAACCACGACCAGAAGACTGTAAAGCAGGTTAGCAAACAATGCGCTACATATCAATTTGAGGAAACCAACAAGAATTCCATTCCCCAATTAACACCGCCTCTACGTAGCAGAGTCCAATCAAACTAATAGTCCCCATCGCGAATCTCCTATGCAAGGCTGGTGTTAAAAAGTCCTTGTAAGGACGGGTTCGAGGTGGGGGAGGCATTTGGAAGAGATCGTTAGGCACGTAGACCTTTCGTTCAGTGGTAAAGACAGAATTTTCGGGGAAATGTCTACGACAGTCTTATCATCATTTCGTATGCGAGCGGCGTTGGTAGATTCGCGAGCTCCTTCTGTTGTTGTACTTGTTGATGTTCGTCTCCAAGCAAAATAAAGCTCAGCCGGTGGGCCCACTTAAACCCACGCCCCAAGACAATCAAGCCGTACGTCAGGGAAGCAACGCAACGCCGGATCACAAGGAACTTTCTCAAGCAGGCACCGAGATAAACTTGAACAGCATAAGGATACGGCCATCGCCTCAAAATCTGCTCATAACTACTCCAAATAGTAACGCCATGTCTTTCGATCAGTTATCCTCGCTGGAGTCCCAGCCAACTACTATGCGACGGCAAGACGATCCTCACTTTAGCGATGACCCAGAGTTCCAGCGGCTTTCCCAAGAGCTTATGGACAAGCTATTTACACTTTCAGGCAACATCTCTAGACTTTCAAATGAGGTTGCCTTGCTCGGCACAAAGAGAGATACAGAGAGGGTTCGAGAAAGAGTGCATGAACTGTTGGAAGAGTCCAGGGACGGCTTCAAGGAGGTTGGCGAAGGTGTGAAGACAATACAAAGTTGGGAGGATGTCAACGTAAGTTATGTACCTGGAAATAGCTTACAGTGACTGATTTAAATACAGCCATCTCAAAAATATACTCAGCAAAAGCTGGCTAAGGAGTTCCAAGCCAGCCTCCAGAGCTTCCAAAGTGTGCAGCAGCGAGCCTTAGAAAAACAACGAACATCTGCCTACGCAGCTAGGACGGCGTTAGAGGATCAGCAAGGGGGCGAAGATGAAGGTGGTAATCAGTTTGGGCAGCAACAATCCCAGGAACAGTTGCGATTAGCCTCACAGGATGAAGTTGATTTCCAGGACTCATTGATCGTTGAGCGTGAGGCTGAAATCCGCAACATAGAACAAGGCGTCACAGAGTTAAATGAGTTATTCCGTGACGTAGCTCATATTGTGAATGAGCAGGGCGAGACCCTTGATGTCATAGCCGGACATGTCGAGCAGACCAGAGATGACACAAGGGGAGCAAATATTGAATTGACTAGTGCTTCCCGATATCAGAAACAAGCTCGGTCGAAAGCTTGCTGTTTGTTGTTGATTCTGGCAGTCATTCTCACTATCATAGTTTTGGCGGCTGTCCTGGGATGATAATTACATTTGTAGTATATTTCTGAGGAGTTGGGGAGTTATTTGGTCAGGCTGGCTGTACGATTCTAAACCGCCTTCTTATACCTTGATCTGTTCATGAACTAAATTTTCCCATTAAACCGGTGGGCAGTTCCAAACATCTGGCTCTCTGCTGTTTTGCTTTCTGCTTTTCTCAGTATATTATAATCAATCACTACCGCAATTAGCGAGGTTTTGCCCTCCTTATATATCATGGGCTTTTTGGCTCTCTTGGATAAACTTCTGCCTAGACTACGAATCTCGGTCCTATTTTTCTTGTATCTCGACTCTAGTAACAGTGGCAGAATGTTCATATATTTACCCTTCACATTCTGACACCATCCCACTCAAAATAGGTTACTACTAGGTCAGATTAAAGACGCAGAGTTACAGTTGTGGTGTAGCTAATCACCAGCCCCTGAGAAATCTCGGTTAAAAACATAGCAAGAAGAAGTGTTAAAACGAAGCTCAAGAGAATGTAAAAAGTGCAGAAATAATTATTTTTAAAGCTGTGTCTTTTTTAACGTCAAATCTAGAAAGTCCATAGACCACCTTGTGATTAGTTCATGTAGCCCAGACATTGAATTTTTGGAGATTCCCCTCTTGACACCTGACATCATTACGAGGCTCAGACTGTAGTAAACTACAAGCGACGGGCGCGTCTAGGCTTCGCGTTTACCATCCAACCTACCTACTGAACTCAGCACTTACTACAAGTAAACAGCCACAAATTAGGTTAGCTATGGCGGCAGCACTCGATCTGAAAAGTCTTGAGCAGGCCTTCCAAGGTCGTGCTGATTTGCAGGGCGCGATTAAAAGTGCTGCAAGTACGTATATTCTATCGCGAGTTTGTTTTATCCCCCTACAAGTCAAATGCTGTTGGAACAAACTTGGTTGCTTACAACTGACTTGCGATATAGGCTACGCCCCTGCCTACAATGAATTATTTAACCAAATATCTCTACATATCAATAGTCTCACATCTAATTTTACCACAGAGCCTGCATCCAAAAAACGCCGGTTGGATGAAGCAGTTCCTTCTAGACCTGCAACGAATGGGACAACTGGAAACGCAGCTGCAAAAGGGATTTCTGCTCCAGCAAGTAGTAGCGACCCAGTTCTTCTTGAAGTCAAAGAGATATCTGTTGTAATTCCACAACGCAAGAAATATACACTCTGCTTCACGTCCACCCATCTTTACGCCAGATTGCCCGACTCCACAGAGCCAGCGCCTGGCATAAGTTATGCTTGGAAAGATATTGGTATGCCACATCCAATTATTCCATTATTGGCTCTCAATCAATTAATTACTTAAATAGAACATATCTTCTGTCTCCCTGTCCCCGAAAAGTCCCAAAAACAGCTAAACTACATCCTCTTCCCAACATCCAACACCGTACCTCCCAGCAAACCCCTCGCAGATAGTCCTTCTATTCCCGAACCTCTTGTCTTCACAATCGCTGAGGCAGCCCCCAAACCGGGCACCATAGCTGGCTCTGATGCCGCAGCCGCAGCTACTGTCTCAGATGATTACAAGACACTCTTCGATTGGGCTCTACAAACTAGGCTGAAAGCAGCTGGAAACGATGTCAAAATAGTGAAGGCGGACGAAAAGCTTTTCCATTCCGTGCAACGACAAGCACATCGCCCGAACGAGAAGGCATTGCATGTAAAAGCTTTTCGGGGTTCTAAGGATGGATATCTGTTTTTCTTGCCGATTGGAATCTTATGGGGCTTCAAAAAACCTTTGATGTTTATACCCCATTCACGGATAACAGCTGTTTCATATGTAAACGTATTGCAAAGAACGTTCAACTTGAGTGTGGAGGTGGATCTCAGTGAAGGGGGACAAGAAAGAGCAGAGGAGATTGAGTTTTCGATGTTAGATCAGGAAGATTTCGCAGGAATAGACGGATTTGTGAAAAGATATGGGCTACAAGACAAGAGTATGGCGGAACAGAGGAAGGCGAAGAGGGAAAATATCAATGTGGTGAAAGATGAGAATGGAAATGTGATTAGTACGGCCGAAGCTGGAGAATTGGAGGCGGCAGCACAGCAAGCCGAAGATGAGGAAGACGAGGAGGAAGAGGATTATGATCCGGGTAGTGAAGGTGATAGTGAAGGCTCTGGTACAAGTGATGATGAAAGTGATGATGAGGAGGACGGGGAGGGAGCAGCAGCTGATGATGACGAAAGTGACGAAGAATAGAAACGTATGATATGGTGATGTCTATTGTCTATGAGAAGTAAATTTGGAAAGTCCCAATAATGACCTGCGCATTGCGCTGCTGTAGATAATATACAGCCCATAATGGATCATATGCAGAAATTCCCACCCGTCCACAAATCCACCCTGCCACAAAATTTCTTTATAGCTTTTCTATCATATTCTCTCGCTTCGGTCCAGTGCTGTGTTTAATGTCAGCCAATGCTCGATAGGAAAGAAGGTTTGCGAATACTTACCCAATATACTGAACTTTGACGCCGATGAAAGTCTCAATGAACTCAACATAGTCCTTTGCTTCCTGCGGTAGCTCTTCGTATTTTGTGACCCCCATGATCGACTTCTCCCACTACAAAAGCTTATTAGCAAAAAGATCAATAGTTAATGCCTGTGATTGGAGCAAGAGCATACTCCTTTGAACTCTTTGTATTCTACGCGCACATTTGCAAGCGTATCTAAATCAGCGGGAAAGCTCTACAGTCAATAAAGTTAGCACGCTGTCTTTCTTATACCAAAGGATGATTGGACTAGCTAGTCCTTACCTGCAACTTCTCTCCAGTAGTTCCATCTAAGTAGCCAGTTGCAACCTAGAATTTGAATTAGCTCCAGATCGGGGACGTGGGTATGTGATGCTGGTGAGTGTTCCAACTAATCATCGGCTAGGAAGCTTACTTTGATTACAGGGAAGGTATCGAGCTAGAGAAAATATTAGCAGTGCAGTCCTAAGGATGCTGATGGAAACAAGAGCTTGAGAGCCGACTTTGAGACACACTTTATCAAAAAGTAGTCCTAAGGTTGCTCTCAAGATCGAGATTCTTTTCACAGTAGAAGCAGTGATATTAGAGCTGACTAACAATATCTCTGTGCAGCAGGTTAGCCATTGTCAGATATTCATGGTGTTTGAGGTTTGCTTACAGTTTTGTAATGTTGAGACTAGTATAGTAGTTGATGGCTACGAGTACATTAGCATTATGACTGAAAGGCCCTCGGAGTAGCCGACAATTGTGTGGAAACTCGGTCTTGCGACAATGAATATAAATATCCAGAACTCTACCTAGAGTGTACGTACCATTGGAATACTTGACTACGACTAGGTCCAACCAACCGCAGCGACGTCTACGGCCAGTTGTCACACCCCATTCTCTGCCGATCTCCTGTAGGCTAGTTCCAGCCTCTCCCAAGTCTTCTGTTGCAAAAGGACCGCCCCCAACTCTCGTTGTGTATGCCTTGACAACACCCTGGAGACAGACATTAGTCAACAAGTTTGTAGCATAATTTGGAACTTGGAACAAGGACACTGCGAAAACATAGTACTAAGCAAATTTTTACTTACAATAATGTTGGTAATCTTCTTAGGGTTAAGCGCAAGTCCAGTGAAAACACTATGAACCCATTAGCATTGGAAACCAATATTTTTAAGTAATGGCCAGCGTCAAAAAAAACTGTTTTGAGAGCTGAAGGAGGTCATTCCACAGTAAATTTGCCCGCAGGTTGCCCCCAAAACTGCTCTCAGATGCTAAAGTCATCGGGGAAAGGAAATTCAACACAGAAAAATATTTACCCTCCAATTCCAGTACTACTTGATGTAACTACCCCAGTGGATTAGTATTTCATACATAAAACTTTACGGGAACTAAGAACTTGGTTCTAGTGTCCAATTATGAGATACAACTCATGCTCCCGGTTCGTTCCAAGAGGGAGAAGTCGAATATGAAGGTTCTTACCGAAAGGATAAGTTCCATACTACGACATAACTAAATTAGCAAAGGCTTTAAAATTATACTGGAGAAGTGTAGAATCCATATAATTCTTGTTTCCCTGTGTATTTGAGGGACACTTAGTCTGAATTCAGACATAGTTACCCCCAACGTACAGGAAAATAGCCCATACAAGGGTATGAAAACGAGAGTGCCTTGTCCAAAGATCACTCACATCAATATCAAGCATTAGAGCATTTGCACCTTCCACGAGGATGGGCGTCGAGGAATCCTGGGCACTAGCAATTAATGGGCTATTAAACATTAGCATAATGATAATAAAACCCTCCAGCTTAGCGCGAAATCTAGAGATCCTTTTCTTTTCGTCGAGTGTAAGACATCAAATGGCTCGGCCAGACATTGGACACTCTCCCCCCAGTCTCTAGAGGTCTAATGGACGGTTCATGAAGTTTGGTACGTACATAGCGTCTATGACGTGGGTTGCTATTCTATGTTAATTTCCTGGTGCAGAAGGCCTTTGGAGTTAAGATAACGTACCCAAGTCTTTCCGATACGTCTATAAGGTTAGCCTAATTCAAGTGAAGAAGCTGCTTGCTCACCTTGAACCTAGTAATTTCTTCCTCAACATCATATTTTAAGAGCTCACCATATCTCTTTTGATATCCACGAGCCAACTCTCTTAATTTCTTCTCGAACTTTTCCTCGTTGAATATTTCCGATATGCGAATTCCACTTCTAGAGCCTTTTGTCGAGTAGGTTGGTCCAACTGAAGCAATAGTGGTCAGAATTTTGTTGCTTTAAGATCGGTTGGTAGTATGTATATTGGTTCCCAAACATTACTTACTGCCTTTTCTTGTTGTACCAATAGCGCCTTCTCCCAATTCTACCTCCTCAAGCCCGTCAACCAATTGGTGGAGATCAAACACAATATGTGCACGATCGCTGATGTAAATTCGGCTTCGTACATTTTCCAGACCCTTGGCCTCCAAGTCATTCAGTTCCTTGAAGAAGGCTGGAACATGAACAACCACACCAGATCCGATGAGGTTAACACAATCCTTATTCTACCCAGTATATCAGCCCCAGAATTCGGATATCGGACTGCTTGAAAGTTAGACAAACTTACCATGAGTCCAGAGGGTAGAAGATGAAAATCATATGTGACCTGCCGCATTGTTTAGCAATCCCATTTCGAGGTGGTCCATAGAGAGTTCGTACACCGTTGGCAACAATGGTATGTCTATGAATCGTTAATTTTTTGCAGACCAATTGATGACATAGATACACACCCTGCATTATTTCCACCACAACTTCTTGCACACAACTGCCGCCGCGTTAGCCATTGCTCATCGCATTCTCCAACCTCTGTACTGCATACCTTGACCTTCTGGCACAAAATATCGGTCAATTTCCCTTTCCCCTCATCCCCCCATTGCGCACCGAGAATGATAGTCGCCATAATTTGTTTTTCTGCTTCTTGAGTGATTAGTATCGTGAATCACTTGCTCAGCCAATTCGAATTACTCACCTTAAGAAGTCTCGAGGGTGGATGGTGGGGTGAAATTTGACTTAATGTATGAGGTATGGCTATGTATGGTGCACGTGCATGGCGGGGTTCTATGATCCCTGCTAGTGGGGCTCCGCTCCACGGAGTTTATTGCTGTACTCGAGCTTCATAGAGTCCTTTCAGATGGATCTGGGATTTATGTCAACTTTAACGATCTGAAGAAATCGCTTGCATCATGTACTCCAGCCTCGTTGTTAGACAATTTGTCTTCAAAAGAATCTGTGTGGAGGAAGAAATTTTGCAAAAAGTCACTGAGGACTAAGATATTGTTAGGTGGTGTAGAAGTGGCCAGCGAACCCTAGGGGCTTCGAAAGGTTTACGGAAGCATAAGGGGATAAATCAATTACATCTTTGGCGGGCAACAAGTTGCCAAATATTTAACCTTGAAAACAGATGAAATGAGTTTTACTCGGGGGTATGGTCGCATTAAAGGAAATTTTGTAAATTGCTCTGGCCTAGAGTGAATAACAAGCACTTAAGAGAATCCCGATACTAATGACCAAGGCTCCAACGACAATGAAGTGCGAGGCGGAAGACATATTGCTGCTGATAGATATTTTCAAATAGGTCAGTAAGGGATTAACGAATTCTTCTCTTTTTGCGACTAGTAAATTCAGAGTTTGTGAGAATGGAATGTGCTCTTCGGTGCTCGAAACCAACGTTTATTAACGTGGCGGCGCAGGTCACAAGCAAACTACATTGGAGCAAAACATCACTGATAGTAATGGCCCAGTTAAAACAGCGAACTTTTAGCTAGGAGCTTTCACTAGTTTCACTACTACTGGACTTTGTAGTTTACAACAGTCCTACCCAACTAGCTTAGTGTATTCCTTTCCTTAAAAGCCCTCGAACTCCAATATACATTCCGAATGTGCGGTGAAGAGATTTTTCAAGCCATGCCTATCTGTAATCTAAATCAGCCAAAGAGACTCGTGGCTTATGATGATAACTGGATGTTTCTTGGGCAAAATGAGCTAAAAGCACTCTTAAACGGATTTTTAAAGCCTCAAGCCTTTGCTCTAGCAATCGTCGCAGTGCATTCAAACCATCGCTCTCACTATAGTCTTGGACTGTAACATGTATGCGTAGGTTCTCGGCCTGAGTAATATTTGTTCCCTAAACCTTTCTGAATATCTTAGTCTGCGTGAGACTCTGGGTTTGCTTAGAATGTAGTATTTTAGACTACAATCGGGAAGATCGGGCAAAAAGTCTAAAGGGTATATTTGATCGATATCTAACATTTCATTATTCATAAGTTCAGTCTCCTCTGTCATCCCAGGTCAAATCGACATCCCATCGCATATCTCCCTTGAGTACCCTTCCACCATCGTTACACTTGGCTACCACTGTTCTCAAGTCCTCTCCCATGCTTGCTGGCCCACTGGCTATCACTCTTGTCCGATACTCGGTCTGCGCTCTACTCTCCATAAAGGTGCTGGTGATTTCTTGGAGAGAAGGATGTGTTGAGTTTAGATAAGTTATATTGAAGTTCGCGCTAGAGGATGGTGCCTTTTCAGAAGATGACGAGGAAGGTAGGGAAAGTGGTTTGGCATCGATCTCCGTCGTTGTTTTCTCATCTAGTCCAGCTATATGAAGTGAGGATGGCTTTGAAGCTGAGGCATTCTCCTCTTGCGTAATGAAAATATGTATATTTAAATTAGTATTATCCAGTGCTGATTTAGATTTGAGTTCTTGGAGCTCGACGGCAATCCATTGCATGTTTGAGGTTCGCCGAATGATCCAAACAAAATCCACAGCTGTCTTCTCAAAAGCTGGGGATGAAATCGCAGCAAGGACAACAGGCAAGGTGAGCGAAACACCAGTTCCACCAGCAATGGCGAGTATGTTTGTAGTTTCCGGCATGCTTTTTCTCGGAAGAAGAGCGGTACCATATGGACCGCAGAGAATGACTGGCGTTGTAATGGTTGCGCTGGAGCCAACTTCTATTGATGCTGATCTGAGGTTTTGTGCTTCACCTAAAGCTAAGGTCTTCAATCGGCCAGTTTCTCCTTTACGACAGCGAACAATATATGTATGATGAGGTATCCCTGAAGGTGATGTTGGTACGGAAGCGACCGTCAGAGGATGAGATTGCCATATGGTAAGGGCAGGGAAATTTAGGAAGAAATGTTGTCCTACGGCCCATGAGTCATGTTTATGATCAAATTCGAGACGCACAACACCTCCATCTTCATCATCGAAATAATGCACGGAAGATTGCGCAGGATGAAATCCTCGACCTGGAATATATAATTAGTCATTGAGCAAGAAAGTATCAGGAGGGTGAAAAGCTCACCCGTGGACCCATTCGCATAACCGTAATGAATTAGTATCGTTCTCAAGTACCTGACACCTCTATCAATTCCCCACAAGGCTATAGAAGCAATCATCCAGCAAGCAAGTTGACTCCAGTGACCCCAACATGCACCAATGTATAACATAGCCACTATATAATGGGTCTTTTTAAAAAATTCATATCCCGTTAATCTAATAACCCTTCTTAGACTGAACACATATAGAAATGTGATAAATACTAAGGCAATCACGCCCCAGATCATGTATAGCTGTTTTATGAACTTTTTCCAGACTGTGGGTTGTGGGACATATAATCGAGCTTCAATCAAGCACCATCCAAATGTGTGGAGTACGCCTTGGAAGAAAATGATGCGGCCTGACCATCGATGAAGGAAATTGAAAGACTGATAAGGGATTCCAGTTGCCAGCGATAGAATCGATTCGCGACTCCCCAGTGCAACTGTGAGCGGAGTCAATGCATAAGCAAGTGCACCGACTCGATCAGCGAACCCTCCGAGACCTGTTCGGGTATTATGAAGAGTGGCGCTATCTTTGACAGGAGTAACCCAAGTTTTGTACACAATGCCTACCAAGCTATAATAAGAGTTAGCAAGACTCAGGTGACAGAGAATCTTACAGTGGTCTGCAATATTGTGAAGTTTTGAGATCAAACGGGATTTACTTACGAGAAAATTATGAGATATGCTGACAGCATAAAGAGCACCAGAAGCTGAAGCTTTGTAACATGTCCAAAAAACTTCACAAATCCCTCTGGAAGAAGCCACTTCCTCATGGAAGCTTGTACACTTCGCCACATTCTGTAAGCTCCGCTTGACGCTGCTTCATTCTTTTGCCCTTCAGATCCGGCTGTTCCCACTCGTTTCCGAGATGGCTTTAATAATCGCATTCCAATGGCACTTATAAACAAGAAACCAATCACCGCCCACATTATGAAGGTATAGAGCATAGAGGTATCATGCATCCTGTAAACAGCATCGAGATATTCGCAAGTCCCATGATCATTGGTGCAGGGTAAAATTCGACTGGCATACGCCCAGTGAGCCTCAAGTTTTGAGGTTGCATCCGCATGCTGAATATGCTGTCTTTTAGATAGAGAACCCATAGCTGCGAAATGATAATATAGGAATTCCAAGTACCAGAAGTCTGGGGCTGGTCTTTAATATGGCGTCGAGCCCGAAAATCCCAAGAACTCTGTCGAAGCCCACCATCTTGCATTTGGTCCACATTGAGCATGTTTCTAGTAGGGTTTTGGAGATATAGCATGCTTTGACATTATCCTGATCTACTGCAATGGTGGGTGTTGATATTTTGTTCTAGAAGCCAATTAACGTTTCGGGATATCAGTGTGATTGATAAATGCCAAGTGACAACCTCCACTTTTGTTCCCTGTAACCTGCTCAATTGTTCTCGCTCTCCTCGCTCCAGGGCTTGGCTGCAGTGGTACTTTTTCCACGCGCAATAAAAAATTGCCGGTTTGTAAACAGAGAGCATACATTTAAAGTAGTCGTCTACTAGTAAGTTACTTGATATGCACGGTAATCGTTGGTTGATAGCCAACGTCTGCAAGCAAGAAATAAGCTACATCAAACTGCTAATGTCGTCAGATAGCACCCTTCTGAAGAGTGGAGGCTCATCCAGATGTTTGTATTGTATTATTCCATAAATAAGCTTTGTTTCGCTTCCAAAAGGGGCTAAGTCACGTGGATTGCCATCTCAAACCAAGATGAAACTTCTCACAGGTATTCTTCAATTATTAGGCACAAAGAAACAAAGAAACCAGCTAGACTTCCAAGCTTCGAGTAGTTTCGTTTGAATAAAATTACTAGCATTAGTAGGCTGGCTCAGATGAACACATAAAGCTACGTCCAATTCCGAGTAGCGTCAATTCACGTACCGTAATCGCAATCCCAAAATTCTCATTTTATGACTAGCTCGTAGAACAACCTAAACTTCAATGAAAAGGATGCTTGCGCCAATGTTGAGTGCTTAGTCCGGGATTTTCCCCGAAATTCAAGTTCTCAATAAAACTATCAATCTCATACCGGAAGAAGCATCTACGTCTTTACATTCAAGACACAGACCGCAAAAAGATGCTCGTAAAGCTGGAAGCAACCTGCCCGTTGTCAGGTTGATGGGATTATTTGTAGTACCATAGAAACCGCATTAACCATTTATCAGTTTAGTACCAGGTGGTAGGTATTCCACAAACTCCAAAAACTGGGAAAATGCTAGCGCACATTCAAAAATATTTCGGGAGCTCTCCCTACCGATGTCCTAAATTGAGCCCAGCCATAAAACCTAGTTGATGTATAGAGTAATTATCTTAGGCTTTACAGTATCTACCTCGGAGATTAGTGGCTTTCAAGTTCATCCGAGAGCTAACGTTCCGATACGTCACCTACAAAAGTTCTTAGAACCATTTATCCTTGGAACCACTTCTGTACTGACAAGTTGAGAAAGGTAGGAAAGACACGCATATACCAGAACTCCTTGAAGACTTCAGTAAAATTTTAGCCGTCACTCCCTAGATTTTAGAGAATTAAACATAAAAGTCATCCTAGTTCTTACAAGAATATATTTTCCTCGCTTTTCAATTATATCAGAATCATTTCTCATCGGAAAGCATATGTACCCATAGAAGGATGGCTTTAAGTAATCACACAAATCCCCATTAACGTGTAGCCATTAAACACCAAGTGATTGCTAGATAGATTTCGCTACAACAAGAAACTACAGAGTTATACCGTAGATTCTAGCCACTCGCGATAAGCAGCAGCAAAATTATGGTCCAAACGACTAGGGTAATTCCAAAGGCTATGTGATCATTGAAATAGTATGATATAAGAATCTCTTGACTGGTTGAGAGCTGATCATTTATCGACTTAGCTCAGTTTGATATCCTTATTTCTTAGATGTTGGACTTGAAATGCATAGGAATTGTTGCCCTTCAGACCTTGAAGAACAGGCTTTCAGATCTCAAAAGTACTAAAGTTCTAACATCGACAAAGAAGCCTTTGTTATTTCCACAGATCAATGTTGGAGAAATAGCTACTATACGTAAAAAAACAAAGATAACGAACTCCAGTAGACAAGAATATATATTATGGTCAAAAAGGGAGTTTTCACGGACGAGAACATTGGTCTATCATTTGTCATTACCTCTATTCTTTGGATTTTATCTAAAGCAATTTGGATTTCAAGAAGACACATAGAGTCTTCTAAGTTCTGGCAATACTGTCTGAATAAGCTACCCAAGATTTTGCAGAATGTTGATAATGGTATAACCTCAAGGTGGTTGTTATTGGTATTCCCAATTAATTTCGAGCACCTAGTTAGAAAAGAAATCAGAAGTTGGGATCAAACCATTCTTGAGGCAAACCATAAAGCAACAGCACAGCCAGCTTCTAAATCTTCAACCTAAAGAAGTCTTGAATGATAGTTAAGACATCAGATATTATCAGTGCTGGCAAAGTATGGAAATATAAATATTATAGTGGACCCGACAATCACTTCGCTTGAATATTATCAAACTCTTTTATTATCAAAAAGTCTTTAGCCTCTTTTTCCTTTAGTTATTCGTGTTTTAGCGACTTGATATCAAAACAGTTATCTAAGTTCTATGCCATAAATGAAGTGTACAACTAACTCTCTTGGGAGTTGTGGATCCTTTTGTTATGGCCTTTATACTTCAATAACCCAAAAGTCCCCCTTGAACCTTTTGATTCATAGACATATAAAGATTCTGCTCCTAGTATTTTGTACAAAGCTAAATCTGATCCTTAGTTAATCCTTAAAAATATGTTTATAGGTTGACGAGCTTTGTTCCAATGCGAATAACTTTGATTTCCACTGAATCGGCAGAGTGCAGCTGTATTTCTAGAGAACTCTTTTCAACATTAATAGAAGGAACAACATTCAATCTCACTCCTACCTCAGGAGATGTGAGTACACCCGAGACACTTCTCTTAAACATGCCACCACGAAGCACTTTAGTATAAATAGCCAGTTTTTTATGATCTAAAGACAACAGAAAACCCTAGGACATAGATTTCAGAAGAAATACTTAACGCTTTCACGTCTTGATCATCTACAGCTACAACGATTTCCTTTCATTTCAAGAGTTCGCTAAGTATTTACTCTATCAAGTCGCAACTGAATTATCAACTTGCAAACCAAATTGAAACCCTGCTTACAAAAACCACAGTCATAAACCAATATTCTCACCGCGATAACAGTGAGCTGGCACTGCAGTACCTACGCTTTGTGCCTATGAGCTAGAGTCACGTGTATATAGCAAACGCAGCTTCCCGGAAGAACAACCTTATTTGCTTAAAGAGCAAACGGATATTTAGAAGCCACAAAAGATATTAAATGGGAGCGTTGTAGAGCTCATTTTTAAGCTATGCATAGATCAAATGATCTTGCTTCCTGGGCTTTTGTATCTCTACCTCATTTCTGTTGAGGTGTGTAGTCATTCTAGACTATAAACAAATCCGTTTGCAAGCACACATTCCAAGCTCTGGATCTTTGGCGGTGTGATCTATTCGTTTGAATGTCCGTCATGTCTAACACTCAAGTAGCTGTGGGCACTGAACTTCAAATCTCAACAACTAAATATGTTCCTTCTTCTCAGCACATAGATGTGGGTATGACAGCTGATCTTATTTCTATGGACAGCTTTCCACCGGAGTCAACGACTTGTTCATCGCCAGTCAAGGATATGAATAACCCGTGGCGCTCACCGAATAAGATGGATGTCCATTTGCCAGGTTTCCAAGCCCACCAAACCCAGTCTCATCAACCACACTACTTGAGAAGTCCAAACCAAGCTTCAACTTGGCGATCACTTTATTCATCTCATAGAAATAACCACGGATGGCAAGCCACTGGTGGAGAAGTCCCATTGTCAACCATCAAGCCAGGACCCGTGTATCCTACCGAAGCTCAGTTGCAAGTTGCACGGACATATGGTATTCGGCGCGACAATGGTACATACGTACCTCTAATACCTGCCGATGAGATATCTCTTCTTGATCAATCAAGGATCCCAATAGGATGTGGACCAGAGAACATGATAATATTGCCACCCCTTCAACTTCCTAGAGCCGACGATCGTGTGTCACTGGTAGATGATCAAATGGTCCCAGCAGCCGTAAGTACTTCTTCATAGCTTTACCGATTACCAACAGCTTAGCATATCCATAGCTTGTCAATTCTTTACCATTGTATGGTGCCAATGGCCTCAACGCTGATACAACTGGCCAACCACGAGGAGACAAAACTCAGGTAAGTGAGTCCAGCCAACCAAAAGAACACAGGTGTTTATATATCACAGATGCAAATAGACTCTATAATTGCAGCAAGCAACAATCTGGTCCAGCCGCTGCCACGTAGACAAAAGGTGTATTGCGATAAGTGGATACATGATGGTACCTGCGCCTTTACCCAGCTTGGCTGCAAGTATAAGCATGAAATGCCGCTAGACAGGGCAACCCAATTGTCTCTTGGACTTAACCACGGCATCCCGAAGTGGTACAAGCTCAAGCATCAAGTCGCTTTCCAGAGGCGCGATTCTTTATCATTAGATTCAACCTCAACTAGCTCCTCTCTGACTGCGACTCCACATAGCCAAGCTTCCTGGCGTCCCGGTGAGCCAGCAACTCCGAATCGACTCATCAATAATAATAGCAGTTTGAAGCCTGGTAAGTTTGTTGATAAAATTCCGACAAAAGTGTGACTAACGTGAGATTTCTAGTCCGTCCCCCTTATGGCCCTTCTTCATTTGGCCCGATTGCTCCGCCTATCATGGGTCAGTATATTGTTTCCATATTAACACGGTAGTTATAACAGTCAGCTAATGAACCACCGTCATTAGGTTCGTATCACACTCCTACTGCTCCTGTTCCATGCAATAATCCTTTTGATGCCTTAAGCAGCATTGAATACGAATCGGAGGAAAAAGGTGATGTCAATTGCAACGGGCATCACTGAATTTTTCTTTTGGATTATACTCTCAACAGCAAACCATTCAGAAGCACACTTCTCCAGCTCTGGGCTCAATATTGTGTCATATTGGGGGCTCTCTACAGCAAGTTATAACTGAGATATCCTCAAAATTCCGAGCCATCATCCTGTTACGGTTGCTTTCTTGTTTTCTTTCCTGGAGATGGAAAGTGTATTTGTCTTCAGTTGACATTCCTGCATAGGCCATCCTGCAAATGATCGATGGGGTGATCTGGGGAGGTAGAGTTCTGGCGTGGCGTGGCGTGGCGTCATTGCATCATAGGCGTATTTCTTTGAGGTCTCATTTAAACAAAGCATAGGGAGTTGTGACGATATGTTATTTCATAGGTTATCGATAGATTTCTACTTCTTCCACTGAACACTCCATGTGGTTTGAGATCTTCGAAATGGGATGACCTCCACGCCGTTCCCAAGGAAAGACTCCTGTATAACCTCGGATCCCTTGTTGAGGATGATCTTCTCTTTGCTTTCCGCAATGCCGTAGAACTTCCGTCCAAAGCCGCCGAGAAACCCGATCAGCAGGTCTTCGGTAACTTCTTCTTCGGAGATGACTTTGCGCTCAATGGCTTCTTCAAAAGCACCGAGAACAAGCTGGGTTACATATGGCTGTGTAAAGACCTGGACTAAACGTTAATGCTGCAGCGTGATATTGGAGTACATGCTCTACTCACCCCGGCCGCGGTTTTTCCTTTTCCAACCTTATTAGCAGAGATATGTGGTGCTGAATCTGAACCTAAAAAGAAGTCCCCAGTAGACGTTACTGCTGCCCTGACTAAGTAGTAATAGTTAGTAATGAGATTGGAGATAATTTGTGGATTGGGAAATATGGGCGATGAAATTTGAGACTATTTGCCAACTTACTGAGCGCTTCACGGTCTGACGGCAGCTTGGCAACAGGTTCTGCAAGGCAAATTATTAGTCTATCATGAATCGAAGGAAAGATCAATCAATGAAAAAGGACAACATAGACTTCTGGAGCTACCTACTACAGTATGAGAAAGGATCATTAGCCCAGTCATCAACCGTAAGGAACAAATGATGAGCCTAGCTGTGAGTTAGTATTCTCGACTTAGGAGGTTCCATTTCCCTTGGAAACGTACAGTGATCGTCCCTACTACATTAGGACCGCATTCCCTTACGGCTGCAACGGCAGCTGCTGTTGTGCAGTGTTCAAGGACGATTTTGAGCTAAGTTAAGTCAGTGTTGTATTCGATGATGTGTTGGGCTTAAGCAAAAGTAATGAACCTTTGGGAATTTAGCGTGAAGATCTTTCAATGTGGGGAGAAAGAGGCTCTCTGCGTTCAGAATTGTAATGTCCTTTGAGTGGTCGGAAGGACATTCCCCTGGTAAAACTTAGAATCGGCCTATCTTTCGCAATCCAGGATAAACAAAATTATCTCTCAAGCAAGACATTAATAATCCCAGGAAGTTGCATAATTTGACCTAAGACATCAACTATAAGATAGGTGACTTACCATGGAGGTTGAGAACAAGTCCTTCCTCTTCCATCTTCCGAAATACGGGGTAAAAGGACTCGTATGAGATAACTCCCGACGAAGAATTGGTAGTAACGCCCTACTTTAGATTTAGAACCATATGTTTCATTTAGGAAAGTCAGTGCTTACCGCCGGGTATGATTTAATACCAACGATGCCCTGCGCTTTGGCTCCTTTGATTGCAGCTGGAATGATCGACTCATGTAAATAAAGTGTCATGAGATAGTTAATGCTCTTGTCCTGGGCTTGAAGGCGCTGCTTATACGCAAGTGCATCTGCTGATGAAGTAATGGGCGGAACAAGGTTGGGCATAACATAGACAGTGCTAGAATGTATATTAGATCTCCACCGTAACACAGAGAAGAATTTGGGACGTCATACTCAACACCTCCGCGTCTAATTGTCGGAACAACTGCTTCCATCATAGGCCCATCACGAAGATGAACGTGGCTAGAAATGCGTCAGTTTTGGTCATTAACATCCTGAGAATCGGATTGAGGCGTTGGACGCAATATTAATTCAGGTACGACAACAAAATACCGTATCGTTCAGCAACCCACAATCAAGGGACATTATGAAGTATTCCAAATAGGTGTATAATTCATTGCAGCCGGTATCCCCCCCAAAAAGGAAAACTTACAAATCTGCTGAAGCTGGAAGCTCCAATCCATTAAACTTTTTGGATAAAGGCATGGCCTCTGTATTATCCTTAGATTTGTTCTTGAGATTTGAAAGTAATTAATATCAAGAATTTGAAAGTGGGCATAGGTCGGGAATCCGACAAAGAATCGAGATGTTCGTTATACGAGTATCCTTTGATTTATTAAGGTGTGACCTGAGACTGAAACTACTAAGAAAAGTTCAGCAATTAATCAATACTTGATCGCGTTGAGTTATCAAGTGTTGCTAGATATTTCTGGTCTGTCGATCGCTTCAAATTGGAATTGGTACTTCCTATATCTCTTCCGAGACAAGCCAATCAATTTGAAATGCTGCCAGAAGAAATAAAGAACACGGCGAACAGCTTCTACGCACCTGTCAAGGTTCGGACGGGAGAAGCCAAAAGTATGTATCTCTGGAATGCTCACTTTGTCTCTTTTACTTTGTGAAGTCAAGAATTTCTTCGGTAGTGGAATTTATTTATTAGTCAGCGTGTTCTGATTGGTTTACGATCTCACTTCACATCAGAATTCCATACTCAAAATACGTTTTTGACTCAACAGGTATTCAGCTCGTATAAATACATAAGAGTCTGTGGTATTTGGAAACACAAGGCAAATGACCTCCATATGCCATCTAGTACGCCACCAAAGATGCAAATATTCCACTCTGACGCCCCATCCATCTCCTATACCAGGAGTTTTGTACCATAACAGAGTGAAGAAACGTTCATAATTACATACAATAGACCATTACCTCTTCTTGCCTTTCGCTTTACTCTTTGACGGAGCCGGCGCAGCAGGGCTTGAAGATGCGACGCTTGAGGCGCGAGAAGAAGGAGCCGCAGATGTAGCCTTGCTTCCGGCAGTTTTCACAATATCAAGTGCCTTGTTCTAAGGTTTAGTTAGCAATCTTATGAGATGTAATTGACGGATCATCCTACCTTGACAGAGTTTTTGGACTTCTTCTTGGCCGGTGCCATACCAAGCACACTATCCTCATCATTTTCATCGTCATCTGGTTCTCTCTTGCCTTTACCATTTGCAGTACCATTTGCTTTTGGAGCACTTGCATCTTCGAATTCTCTGGCTACGGTGGTGAGAAGGGTTGTACAGCGTCTGCTGATCTCAACCGGGGTTCGGCTCAAGAAGAACCAGTCGAATCGGAAAAGTGGGCTTTCGCGAATATCATCACGGATACGCTCGAAAATTCCTTCGCTATCAACACCGTATCTGTCTAGGAGGACAAGCAAGAAGCGATCCTCCTCCTCAGTGTATACCTTCTTATTGGTTGTCGAAACGGAGTAATTGATCTTCAATTGTTGAAGTGGAACACGGTATTGAGACATTTTCTTCTTCAACATCTTACGCTGATGCTCCAACTTTCTTGTCTTTTCCTCACCTGCTTCGATCAACCCAATGTACTTTTGGTAATCCGCGATTTCAGTGTAACGAGCCCAGAAGATTTTAGCATATGTCTTGATTTCATCGGCGTCCTTGCTATCAACTTCATCAGCGATAGATGCATAATCTTTGCGTCCATATTTGGCAGAGCCGTTGATGAACTGTTGAAAATCTCTCCGGTTCCAATCGGCAAATCCTTGCAAAGATAATCGTTGCTTCTCCTCTTGTTCTTCTTCGGTAAGTGGTGTTGCCTCATCAATTTCTTGTTGGTCTAGTGCGCGTTCTGCCTCACGTTCCGAAAGATCTTCATCCGTGCCATCTGCTAATGGGACCTTGTAGCCAATTTCTTTGCGATGGAAAGCTGTCTCGCGATCTTGGAGATCACGGAGAGTACCAGGGAAGAATTGATAGTCGTGGACCGTAACTTGCTTAGGCGCACGAGGCGCCTTTGGCTTAGCATCCGCTGTACGGCCACCTGTTGACAAGGCATTCTTGTAGTACTTATCCATAGAATAAGATTGCTCTTTGCGCTCACGTTTTGCAGGATTGATCCAATTGATACCGATCTCTTTCTTTTTGTTAGTGAAATCTTGACCGTTCCACTCGTATGCAGATTCAGATGTGAACTTCTGCAAATCGTCTATTCCGAGCTTCTCATATCTTGCATTCAACTCGGCCGTCCGCTTTTCACCATGCTTTAGTATCTCATCAATGTCATCATCATTAAGTTCCTTATCGGTTTTGGCGAGAGCACCAGTTGCGCCATTACTCTGGAAGACTTTCTCAGCGCCGTGTTGAATCATATTGAGCAACTCATCCTTGTTTGCAGCAGCCTTTGCAGCAATTTGAGCGCGACCCTGTTGAATAACAAGTTGATCTAGGCGAAGCTTTTGAGCAGCTCGCTCTAACACCTTCTCTTCAATGGCATTTTCCGTGACAAATCTGTAAACTACAACCTGCTTTGTTTGCCCAATTCGATGGGCTCGATCCATAGCTTGTAAATCAGCTTGGGGGTTCCAGTCGGAGTCGTAAAGTACAACAATATCAGCACTTGTTAAGTTGATACCTAAACCACCAGCACGAGTAGTCAAGAGGAACACAAATTTCTCGGAATCCGGCTTGTTGTAATCATCAATAGCCGAAATACGATCTTCGTGAGCAGTACCACCGTCAATCCTGCAGTACTTAAAATCTCTGAATACGCAGTAATCTTCGAGAATATCTAAAAGTCTGCTCATTTGGGAGAAAATAAGAACTCGACTGCCCTGCTTCTTCAGACGAACTAGCAATCTGTCAAGCATGACCATCTTTCCGGCATTGACAACCAAATGCTCATCTGTGGTGTATGGAGGCCCAGGCTCAGCGCCCTCGAATAAGTATGGGTGATTGCAACACTTCCGCAATTGCATAACGATGTTAAGAAGCCGGGTCTTGGATTCGCGCTTCCCGCCAGCGCCATTGACAGCATCGATGTCTTTTTCCAAAATCTTCTTGTACCATTTCACCTGCATGTCCGACATCCCAATGTACAAGTTGATCTCCTTTTTTGGTAGCAAACTCTTCTCGACATCACTCTTCACGCGTCGCAATAGGAAGGGTCTCAGAACACGATGCAGTTGCTGGACAACGGTATCTTGATCCTCGCCTTGGCCAGAGAACCATTGATCGAAAGCTTCCGCATCACCGAACACATCGGGAAGTAAGAAATTGAGCAAGGCCCATAACTCATGCAGGTTGTTTTGCAGTGGTGTTCCGGTGATGAGGAGACGGTTTCGGGAGTTGAACAGACGAATGACCTGAGCTAATGAAGATTCTTCGTTCTTGATACGATGAGCCTCATCAATGATTATGTACTCCCACGCAAATTTCTTTAGATGAGACTTCTCTCGTAGGATCATCTCGTAGCTTGTAATGCAACAATCGAACTTTTCATCAATAAGCCGTTCATTGATCAAAGTGTTGCGCTCGTCTTTTGCTCCTTGTAGAACCAAAACATTGACCTCCGGTGTCCATTTAGCAAACTCACGTTTCCAGTTGTCGAGCGTGGATTTCGGCACTACAATCAGATGCGGCCCAGTGATGCCCATGATATGTCTAAGATATCCAAGGAAGGATATGGTTTGCAGCGTCTTGCCCAGTCCCATCTCATCTGCCAAAATACCAGAGATACCATTTTCGTGGAGAGATATAAGCCAATTTAGTCCTGCAACTTGGTAATCACGCATCTCACCACCCTTGATAAAACCCGGCGACTCTCTAAAAACCGTCTCAGCAGAGCCTCCAACTTTCTCGTCTTTGAGGAGCTCTGCGTCCTCCTCCGCCTCGGTTCGTCGTGCCTTTCCGCTGGCAGCACCGCCCTTTCTATTTTTTGCATTCTTTGCCTTTTCTTCCGCTTCTGCATTTTGACGGTCGATTTCGTGCATAATCTCTCGAATACGTGGGTTTTGATTAGTCTCAATGAAATGTCGGAAGAGGTCAGTCAAGCCTAGGAGATACCGAAATCTCCGGATAGAATCATCTTCCTAAAGTGGAAAGGGTTAGGCTCTCTTTATAGTGTGATAAGCAGCTACCGAGACATAACTGAATGGAAATAGCATCTACATACCTTTGACTCGCCAAGACGATCATGCTTTTTGCCAAACACGCTTCGGCGTAGCTGGGTGGCCTCTGATCTGCGTTTGCGGCCATCTGCAGTAAGAGGATCCCCAGCTACACTGCTTGCCGTAGTATTTGGATTTGTGTCAGAGTCTTCGGTATAATCTGGGGTTTCGTCGACGTCCTATAACAAAAGGTTGGTTAGCATCAATTTACATCCCAAGGCTGAGTTAACCTAAATTGATGAATGGTTGGAACTCGTAAGAATGAGATTAGTAGCGACATACCATTGGGTCCACAACAAGAGGTTTAAAGGTATCAGAGACATCCACCATGGACGTGTCAGTGTCATGGCCACTGATACGAGAAGAGCGTGTAGGTGCCATGTTGAGCTACCTCACCCTATCGCGGGTTGAACAAAAGTAAAGGATTTTGGAAACTCGTGAATAGTTCAGCAATTACCACAAGAGGTACCGCGGTCGCGTTGGTGATGACGGAATCTCCCTTCAAGAGAGTGGTTGATGAGAATCGCGAGAAGTAAAGGAGGAGGAATCGCGTCAACTTGTACACAGGATGGTAGATAAAATCCCCTTAGCGCGATATTGAGGTTGCGGAGAGGAGTTTTTCCGCTCCGGTCATTAACCCTGTCAGACTGTCGGTAATCGTTCCCTTTCATACTTGACCTGACTAGGAATTCATCCTGTCACCCCACACCACAGACCGAATACTTGCCCTTGAAAGAAAACACCACACAGACACACCCTCCACCTCGAATCTTCATACTAGTCAGGGCCTTGTAGTCTCGACGGGCAACACAACAATCTCGCATATCTACCTTTGTGAATGTGTAATATATTGAATTATATGCACAACCCAGGGTATTAAAACCGAGCCTCTCGCCAATATCCTCCACAACCTGTGACCCTGTCAGCTATTGTTTACACATACCACCACAATTACAACACGCATAGCAACGCTACCAACCACACCATGGATTCGATGAGAAGCCTCAACACATCTCTACCAGGAACATCACCTCCCAAAATGAGTGAGCCGCCGGAGCAACTTCTCAGCGCTTTCAAAGCCGCCGCCTTGTCGGTCACTCAACTCTACAAGACCGCCACCGCAGATCAAGGGAAAGCACGAGCTGAGGGTTATGAAGATGCTCTGTACGAGTTGCTAGACTTTATGGATAAAGAAGATATCGGCTTGGGTGACGGAGAAGGATGGCGTATTAGACGTTGGGCTACGGAAAAAATAGACAGTCGAGACTCGGCTCAAGGGGATAGTGATGATGAGACTGGAGGAAAGCAAGAACGAGGACCAGATCGAGGGTCATCTCCGGAAATTCACAGATCTCAGAGTGCGCCACGACTATCATCTACGAGCAGAATATCTAGAATGGCTTCTCCGACAAGAGCGACTTCTCCCCAACCGCCGCCACCTGCGACGGCGATACCTACCACCGTCGAGCAATCTCATATTGCACCTCCTGCATTCACTTTTCGAGCTGGAGATTCTCTTCCTCGAGAGTTAGATTTCAA
>Ga0247734_1000781_pt1 | contig 26359 bp, 26 predicted proteins | sample UWRJL103311B2_FD_180933 | JGI IMG/M metagenome (GOLD analysis project Ga0247734, IMG submission 180933) | Plant litter microbial communities from Arlington Agricultural Research Station in Wisconsin, United States - UWRJ-L103-311B-2 | ecosystem: Environmental > Terrestrial > Plant litter >...
GCGACCATCCACGAGGTTACGCCCAGTGCCCGGGGATGCGAGGAGTGCCTGAAGATCGGCAGCGCGTGGCTGCACCTGCGGATTTGTCGCGAATGCGGCCATGTGGGCTGCTGCGATCAATCGCCGAATCGTCATGCCCGTGCGCATTTTCATGGGACAGCGCATCCGATTATCGAAGGCTATGATCCGCCCGAAGGCTGGGGCTGGTGCTATGTCGATGACATCGAAGTCGAGCTGGCCGACCAGACGCCGCAGGATGGCCCCATCCCGCGCTATTATTGATGCTCCGCATGTGGTCCGGTAACTTGGCCTGACGCGCGAAAGGCCGGGAGCAGACCTATGCGCTCCCGGCCGTGTCTCGGACTTAGCTACGAATGAAGGCAAGCAGGTCGGGGTTGATCACGTCCGCGTGGGTCGTGAGCATACCGTGCGGAAAGCCCTCGTAGACCTTGAGCGTAGCGCCCGGGACGAGCTTCGCCTGGATCAGCGAGGCAGCCTTGTAGGGCACGATCTGGTCGTCATCGCCCTGGAGAACCAGCGTCGGCACCGTGATCGTCTTCAGATCCTCAGTCTGGTCGGTCTCCGAAAAGGCCTTGATGCCTTCAAGGTGCGCCAGCGCGCTCCCCTGCATCCCTTGGCGCCACCAGTTACGGACCACGCCTTCGGACACCTTCGCCCCGTCGCGATTGAAGCCGTAAAAAGGGCCGGACGCCACATCGAGGAAAAACTGGGCGCGGTTCACAGCGAGCGCTTGCCGAAACCCGTCGAACACTTCGATCGGCGTACCGTCCGGGTTGGCGTCCGTCTTCACCATCAGCGGCGGCACCGCGCTGACCAGCACCATCTTCGCGACGCGGCCCTGCGGCTGGCCAAACTTGGCGACATAACGCGCCACTTCCCCGCCGCCTGTGGAATGGCCAATGTGCACGGCATTGGCGAGGTTCAGCGCTTCTGCCACGGCCGAGGCATCCGCCGCATAATGATCCATGTCGTGCCCGGTGGCGATCTGAGACGAGCGGCCATGCCCGCGCCGATCATGCGCGACTACCCGATAGCCGTTCGCCAGGAAGAACAGCATCTGCGCATCCCAATCGTCCGACGACAACGGCCAGCCGTGATGGAAGACGATCGGCTGGGCGTCCTTCGAGCCCCAATCCTTGTAGAAGATCTCTGCGCCGTCATTCGTGGTGATGTAGCTCATGTCGTCCTCCATGAATCGATGGTCCGGGGTGCCCATCGCACGACCATCATATCGCTAGTGTGCGTAATCGCGACTGAGATCATCCACGCGCAAGCCAAGAAGCGAAGCTCCGCCGGCACCGTGCGGGAGGCGGTTCAGAAGCGGTAGCCGATCGTCGCCATGACGTTGCGAGGCGCTCCCACGAAGCAATCGCCGCGCGCCAGACATGAGGCGTAGAATTTATCGTTGAACAGGTTGGTGGCGTTGAGGGCGAACCGGAAGTGACGCCAATTGAGTTCCGCCAGCCCATCCACCAGCGTGTTACTGGCGGTAATGATGTCACCCGACCGCCGCTTGCCGGTCTGGCGTACACCCGCGCCGATCCGTAGGGACATATCGCCCCCTAGATCGACCGTCTTGGTGCCCCAGATCGACGCGTTCTTGCGCGGCAGGAAGTCGACCGAGACTTCTCCAAGATTCCTGACCTTGTTGTAGCCGTAGTTGAGCAGGATCTCGTAATTTCCGGCGAACTGGCGCGACGCCTCGACCTCGAAGCCCTTCGTCTTCAATCGGCCGGACTGGAAGATCTGGCTGCCGGTGCCGTAGACGATCCGGTTGACCTCACTGATGTTGAAGCCCGTCACCGTCACCAGCGTGGCGCGGTCGGGCTGCCACTTCACGCCATATTCGTATTGCTTGCCCCGCTGTGGCTTGAACTCGTCGCCATTGCCGTCGAGCCCCGCGACCGGCAGGAAACTTTCGGTATAGCTGGCAAACGGCGAAAAACCGGCGCCGATCTCAGCGATGATGCCGGCGCGGAACGTGGTGGCGTTGTCGGATTCGATTCCGGGACTCGTAACATGATCCCGTCGCACGCCGAGCACGACCGACACGCGATCCCACGCCCGAATCTGATCCTGCAGATAGAGCCCAAGCTGCTTCTGGGAATCGTTGGTGGTCGGCGTGGAAGAGATGGTCGGGATCGTCAGCGCGTCATAATCGATATTGTAGATATCGATCACATCGAGACCCGAGCCGCTCCATTTCTTCACATGGTTCCAGCTGTAATCGAGACCGGCGAGCAGCAGATGCTCGATCTGCGATCCGGTGTCGAACTTGAACTGGACGTTGTTGTCGGTCGAGAAGACGTTCAGCCGCGCGATGCTGGCATCACTGATAAGCCCGATGGTGCGGCCGTTCGTCCCGTAGACGGAATATGGATCGGCCGGGTTCGAATAGCTGTCTGGATAATGGGTGAAGTAGCTAAGATCGCTGTCAATATAACGCGCGCGCATGCTGAGCTTAACGCTACCGCCCAGTTGTTGATTGAGGATCGCGGTGCCCTGCAAGGAGCGCCCGTCATAGCGATCCCAGCCCGGTTTGCCGACGAACAGATAACGCTGCAGCCGTGGCTGGCCGGGGTTATCGCGTAGCGTGCCGACGATCGGCAGGAACTGCGACGTCGAGCCGGTGTCGTCCTCCTGATAGAGGCCGAGCAGGGTGATGTCGGTGGTGTCGGTCGGTTTCCAGCGGATGGACGGCGACAGCAGAACACGATCGTCGCCGACATGATCGACATAGGTATCGGCATCGCGCGCACGCCCGACGAGGCGCACCGCGAGCTGATCACTGACGACGTAATTGAGATCGCCGGTCAGTTCCTTGCGATCGTAGCTGCCATAGGTGGCCGCGATCTCACCCTTGTTTTGAAATTCCGGAGTCTTCGAAACGAAGTTGACGATGCCGCCGATCGATCCCTGCCCGAACAGCACGGAAGCCGGCCCCCGGACCACCTCGACCCGCGAGAAATTGTACGGGTCGGAGGCGATGCTGGCATAGAAGCTGAAGATATCGCGCATGCCGTCGCGGAACTGCAACGCCTCGATCCCACGAACGACGAAGCCGTCGACGCGCGTGTCCCGGCCATAGGCATTTGCGGTCACGCCGGCGACATAGTTGAGCGTATCGCTCAGGTTGATTGCGCCTTGCGAGCGGAACATGTTTTCGGACACGATCGTGATCGGCTGTGGCGTCTCGATCAACGGCGTTGCGGTTTTGGTACCCGCCACCTGCTGCGTAACGGTGCCGGTGACGATGATATCGTCGGCGGGGCGCGGCGCGCTGTCCTTGACGGCGTCCGCCCCGATCGCGACTTCTGCGGAGACCCGATTGGCGCTGCCGGCCATTACCATCATCGCGACGCTTGCAAGCTTGATAGTATGAATAATCATCCCAGCCCCTAATTTGCGTGCCGGGCACTATCGCTAATGATAATCGATCGCAACTGCGTTTGTTGCGTTTATTGCTTCCGCAAACGGCGTGCGTTTGCGTGACGGTCCAAGCCGTGAGAGGCCATAACGATGAGCCATCCCGCGATGCCCGTGCCGCCCATCCAGATCAGGAAGGCCGCCGTCTCGTGCAGCAACAGGCAGGCGACGCCGGGCAAGCACGCGGTTAGCCCCAGCGTCCAACGTGCCGTGCGGCTAGTGTTTTGATCGACGAGCCGGGCGGAGCGCCGTCGTTTGGGATCGCCCCTGCACAATATCGCCAGCAGCAAGGCCGAAACCGCGATGGTGGCTAACCCCAGCATCGTCACTCGGCTGCCTGAAGGGTTCCGACTGGGCGGACAGCCCATGCCTGCCCGATGATCCGCCAGATGCAGGCGGTGCCCGCGCACACAAAAGCGAAATCCAGCGCAACGATGATCGGCTGTCCGGCCTCGATCGCGGCGGCCCAGCCCGGCCCGCCGGTAGCGAGCCGCAGCGGCACGAGCCCCATCATCAGCACGCCTGTCCCGAGGAGCAACGCACGATCGATGATGATTCGCGACGGCGCGATGACGGCGCCTATAAGCACGGTCGCCGCAGCCCCCGTGAAGGCGACCGGCGTCCACCAGATCGCACGGCCAAGCGGCATCGAGACCAGGAACGCCGCTGCCGATACGACAAGCGCGAACGGCAGCCCGAAGCCGACCACTGACACCGATCGATCAAGCCAATCGAGCGAGCGAGCGCCACCCCGACGACGCACCAGCCAAAGGCGCAGCCCGGTCAGCGTCACGTAACACATCGCGAATCCGAGCGAGAACCAGACCGACTTGGAAAGCACGCCGGCAAAGTTGCCGAAGTGCAGCGGCGACATCATCGCGGCGAGCGATCCGCCGGCGGACGGGCGCGTGCCGACCTGCGGTTTGGCGCGCTCGAACGACGCGTCCGCGCCACGATACAGCAAGGTCATCGGCTCGATGCCGCCGGTGCGAGCATTGTGATACGTGGTGACCTCGGCATCGGCGCGACCGAAATGCTCGATCGCCACATATGTCGGCGGTGATCCGGCGCGGCGGACGGCATCCGAGGCGATCCGATCGAGATTGCCGATCGCGGCCGGGCGCGGATCGGGCGCGCCGGGATTACCGAACACCTTCTCGCTAAATGCCTGAACGTCGCCGCCAAACGCCGCCATCGCGACGATCGGCACGCCGATCGTGCCGTAGAAGGAAAAGAAGCTGCCGGTGAAGGCCAGGACGAATGCGAAGGGCAGGCTCCAGGTGCCAGCCACGCTGTGCCGGTCCCGCTCCGCAAGGACGGCGCTGGATTTCGTCCGCAGCGTGAAAATGTCCTTCAGCAGGTGGCGATGGATCAGCAGCCCGGAGATGGCCGCGACCAGCATGGCGAGGCCGAGAATACCGGTCACGAGCAAACCCCAGGGGTTGGGAATGTGCAGGCGGACGTGCGTGTCGACCAGGAAGTGGCTGAGCGCATCGTCGTTGCGCGGGCCGAACACCTCTTCGTTGGTGCCGGCTCGTGCCTGGATGCGGCCATCCCGTTCGACCGAATAGAAGATGCCGCGGCTGATCAGTTCGCCATTCGCGGCGGTCTCATGGTGGTGAAAGAACACGCCGAGGCCATGATCGCCGACCTCGAACAAGTCGGTGCCCTCACGATAGATTTTCGGCGTGCGCGCACCGAGATCACGGACGATACGGTCGATCGGTTGCTCGAAGGCCGAGCGCGTGCCGAGATGCCCCGCTGACCAGACGCCGATCTCGCTGGCGAACACCGCCACCATGCCGGTGAAGATCACGGCATAGAGCAGAAGGCCGAGCCCGATGCCCGACCAGCCGTGCACCGCGACCATCAGCTTGGTCTCGTTCTTGGACAGATGGATCATCGTGCCGTCTCCGTCTTGGCCGTGCCGCCGGTGAAGCCCACCGCGACAAGAGCGCCGTGCACGAGCAGCAACGCACCCGTGACGATCGCCACGCGCGATAGCTTCGGATCGAGGCAGGCGTAGAAGAAGAGAGCAGCCCAGATCAGCGGCGCGAGCACGAGCGGCAACACGACATTGTCGATCCCTGCCGTACCCCCTGGAATCCAGCGCGTCATGCCGGCCATCGTCACCACCGCCACGATGATGGCACCAGGGCCAGCTAGCATCACGCGGCCCCATGTGCGCGCTCTCGCACCCATTCGCGTCCCTTCTGCTGCACGCTGCATGGGCCGCCGCTAGTCCGGGAGCCGCTTCAAGGCAACCTAATTGCTACTGCGAATTGTTCGCAAACATGAGATTTGCATTCGGCGTTGCGATTGGCAGCGACGCAAAGTAGCGTCGAGATCCTCAATCCAGTGGTCTGCCGAGCCATGCGATGGAGTAATGTCCGGCCAGGCACGATCCGGCAAGATCAAGCGCATGGACCGCTGGGACTGCGTTGATAGATCGCAGATCGCCGAGGGCTCGACTCAGAAGCATCCCGCTCGTCGGCGTCCCGTCCTATTATCCGCAGTTCGGCCGCGAGCCCCTCGCCCGCTATCCGATCAGTTGAGAACGGACGGGTTGGACGATGTTGCGGGGACGGTTCGGTATGCGGTGGATGGCTCGAATACTGAAATACCACCCGCCGATCTAAAAACTCGATACGCCAAGCTAAGCAGCGCGTCTTTCAGCCCGGTCGATCGGACTGCCATCCAATCAGCCGAGGAAAGCTATTACTGGTTGCGATGAATCCGCGCGCGGCGCTGTGCTTCGGAGATCTCCCGTGCGCTCATGAGATCGGCGATTTCCGCACGTGCCTCAATGCCGCGCCTGTCTCCGTGCATCGCGGCGAGATTGAACCACATATGCGCCTCAACCGTGTTGAGGCCCGCTTTTGCGGAAAAACAGGCAAGACCCAGATCATAGTAGCTGCCTGATGCACTGGACTGGACGCTACCCGAAAATACCGGGCCGGTGTCATTGATGCTGTGGTCGAGAAACATACTGCCGCTCCACATCTGCTCTGACGGCGTGGCACATAGCCGCCGCACGAATCAGTGGGTAAGCCGAAATGGTTAACGCTCTCTTGTCTCTAAACGACTGTTCGCAGCACGCAGCCCGGATCTCGTTGCGATAGACGCCGGGCAGATCCGTAACCGGTCTTCCAACGTCGCGGCAATACCAGTCGTTCTATGAAAAACGCTGCTGCCGCCTATATTTCGCGCGGTAACGCTGCGACTGGGTCACCCGAAGCCCTGGCAGACCCGAACGCTCGACAGCACGCGCCCATCCGGCATATTCATCCAGGGTCAGATCGAACCGCTGCAACGCATCTTCCAGCGTCAACAGTCCGCCGGTGACCGCTGCGACCACCTGCGCCTTGCGTTGCACGACCCAGCGCTGCTCTCCTGCGCCTGGAAGCATCTCAAGGGTAAGCGCGTTCCCGTCCGGTCCGATAACATATGCCACACTCGCACTTTCGCCCGCAGCGATGTCGCTTTCTGCGCTGCTCGTCCAACCTGCCAGGCTTGGCGCGCCCTCCTGATCTTGCCGTCCGACATAGGGCAGACCCGGCGGCAGCGACGAGTTCAACATTACGGACATGTCAGCGCTCCTTTTTCTCGGTCAGCTTATGGCAGTCAGACCTTCGCTAGAGTGCGTCCATCATGGTCACGGGCTCTCCGTCGGCAGAAGAGCCCCCTTGCTCCTCCGAGGGTTTAAGGAGCGTGAAGACAACCCGTGTACCACCCTCGAATTCTGAATCGATCCAGATCTGCCCGCCATGATCCCTCACGATCTTGCGGCAGACGGACAGGCCGATACCCGTGCCCTCATATTCATCGTCATTGTGGAGCCGGTAGAGCATATCGAAGACGCGTTCGGTAAAGCGCGGTTCGATGCCGATGCCGTTATCAGAGACCGCCACCTCGATCTGCTCCTCACCTAAATGTCGCGCATCGATCCTCACGGCCGGGCGGCTGCCCAAGCGGCGAAACTTCAATGCATTGCCGACGAGGTTGTGAATAACATGGCTGAGGAGCTGATCGTCGCCGGCGACGTCCTCAACCGACCCGAGATCGATGCTGAGATCGACATCGATCATGTCCACATCGAGATCGACCAGGGCTGCGTCGACAATGCTGGAAAGCTGCGCGGCCTTTCCCTGGGTCGCACCCCTGCTGCATTTAGAATAATCCAGCAGCGATGTGAGCATCCGTCGTATTCGCACGACCCCGCCATTGAGCCGCGACATGATGTCGTTGCCCTCGGCATCGAGCGCCTGCGCATAATCCTCCATGAGGAACTGAACGAGCGTCTCGACACGCCGAAGAGGTGCCCGCAGATCGTGCGCCACGATAGAAGTGAACCGCTGCAAGCTATCATTGGCTTCCCGCAGTTCCTTGTTCGCCGCTTGCAATTCTGCCGCAAGAAGATCGGCTGTCCGCGCGGCGGCTTCGGCATCCTCCTTCGCTCGCGTCAGCGCAGCGTCTTCCTCGCGGCGCTTTGAAATGTTTCGGACGATCTTGGCGAAGCCGATAAGCTTTCCGGAGGCATCGCTCATCGGCATGAAGACGTTACTGGACCAGAAGCCGCCCCCATTCTTGCTTACAAACCAATGCTCGATATGGTGACGGCCGATCGCCAGAGAGTCCGCCAAGGCACGCTCCGGCAGGCCGCCCAATCGATCTCCTTCGGTGTAGAAGAGCCCGAAATGCTGCCCGACTACGTCGCTCGCTGTATATTGAACCAGCTGTTCGGCGCCCTCGTCCCAGTGAACGACGAGACCATTCGGATCCAGCCGGATGATAGCGAAGTCCCCGGCGCCTTCCATCACAAGACGCATGCCATGCTCACGCTGGGCGAGTTCCACCTCGGTCAGGATTACGGCCGGGGCCGCGATCATGCTCGCTATCGCCGCCGCACCTTGCGGAGGCGCTGGCCCGGGGGCGGCAGCAGCCATAACCGGGTCGACATCGATAGTGGGTTCGAAACCCATCAGGCAGCCAATACGAGCTGATGCCTTACTCGTGGAACATCGTTCAGGGCGGAGAAGAACTTGTCGCTCTGGAAGGGCTTTACGAGATAGCCATCGGCGCCAAGCTCCGAGGCATCCACCATATCCGCCTCGTTATCGGAGGCGGACAGCATAATCACCGGGGCACTGGCGAACTTTGCATTGCCCCTGATTTTGCGGAGGGTCTCGAAGCCATTCTGACGGGGCATGTTTATATCAAGAAGCACAATGACATCGGCGACATCATTGCCCTTATCGTGAATGCTTTCCAACGTGGCAAACAGGTTCTCCGGCTTTCTCTCCGAGATGAAGTCATTTACAATTCCGCTTCGCCGAACCAGCCGCCTTGTAATGAACACCTCATCCTCGTCATCATCAACCATCACGATCGTGAATTGCTGTTTGTGTGACATAAGTCGCGCCCATTTATAAATGGATGGAATATTCCATGTGCGATACAACAATGGTTGGTGAGTCGCTAATAGTTAGTTAAACAAAACGTTAACCGACCGAGGGGCGAAAACTATTTCGCTTAAGCCCTCTTATTGGTGCAGGCTAAGCCACTTCCGGGGCCTGCAGCTATGCGTCAGTTTACGGCAGCAAGGAGCCACTCCACGCTCCGAATGACACGATGCGGCGTTAGTAGCCCATGCCTAGTGTAAGGATGCGCCATGAACGTCGATGCCGGTTTCCGAACGCAGCCTCTGCGCAGGATAACCCTCCCGATCGATGGCCGCGCGGGGTGATCGATCGAGCAGCGAGATCGCCCAAATGGCCAGAAACGCAATCGGCACCGAAAAAAGTGCAGGCGAACTATAGGGAAAGATCGCACGGTCGAAATGAAACACGGCAACCCAGATAACGGGCGACACCACGGTCAACCCGAACGCGCTCAGCAAGCCGATGCTACCGCCCCACGCCGCGCCTTTGGTCGTGCACCCCTTCCAGAGCAGCGACATGACCAACACTGGAAAATTGCCCGATGCGGCGAGCGCGAAGGCCAAGCTTACCATGAAAGCGACGTTCTGCTTTTCGAACACGACGCCCAGCACGATCGAGGCAATGCCCAGCAGAACCGTCGTGATCCGGGAGACCCTTAGTTCCTTCTTGGGATCTGCGACGCCCTTATGAATGACGCTCGCATAGATATCGTGCGAGATCGCCGACGCAGCGGACAGGGTCAGCCCGGCGACCACAGCGAGGATCGTTGCGAACGCTACCGCCGATATGAAGCCCAGGAAAAGATTGCCGCCGACCGCATGGGCGAGGTGCATCACCGCCATATTGTTGCCGCCGCGCAGGAGCCCGCCTGCGTCGACATAATCCGGGTTGAACGAAATCATGACGATTGCGCCGAAGCCGAGAATGAAGGTCAGCGCGTAGAAATACCCGATCCACACCGTCGCCCAGAGGATGGACTTGCGTGCCTCGCGGGCATCGGGGACGGTGAAAAAACGCATCAGGATGTGCGGTAGGCCGGCAGTGCCCAGCATCAGCGCGAAGCCGAACGAAAGCGCCGAAATCGGATCCTTGATGAAGCCGCCCGGCCCCATGATCGCGCGGCCTTTCGCCGCCGCCTCGGCCGGCGTCAGCCCGCTTTCGAGCGCGACCCTCGTCTTCACCTCGACCGCGCGGGCGAACAGGGCTTCGAACGAGAAGCCCACGTGCGCCATCACCCCGAGAACGAGGAACGTCGCGCCACATAGCAGCATCACTGCTTTGATGATCTGCACCCAGGACGTGGCGCGCATCCCGCCAAACAGGACGTAGACCATCATCAGTCCGCCGACGACGACGATCGCATAGAGATAAGGCAAGCCGAACAGGAGCTGGATGAGCTGCCCTGCGCCGACCATCTGCGCGATGAGGTAGAAAGAGACGACCAGCAATGTGCTTCCGGCCGAGAAGCTGCGCACCGGCCCTTGCAGGAAGCGGTATGAGGCGACGTCGGCGAACGTATAGCGGCCGAGGTTGCGCAGCTTCTCGGCAACGAGGAACAGGACGATCGGCCAGCCGACGAGGAAGCCGATCGCGTAGATCAGCCCATCATAGCCATCGTTGAAGATCTGCGAGGTGATGCCGAGGAAAGACGCGGCCGAGCAATAATCGCCGGCCATGGCGAGACCGTTCTGAAAACCGGAAATGCCGCCGCCAGTGTAGAAATCGGAAACCGTCCGGGTTTGCCGGGCCGCAGCGCCGGTGATCCACAAGGTTATCGCGACGAACCCGGCAAACATGGCGATCGCGGTCCAGTTGGTCGGCTGGCGTGCGATGGCGCCCGTGACGGCAAGATCCGCGCCCAGTGCCCCGCTAGACCAGCCGACGAACGCCAGAAGCCCGGCTGCCCACACCAATGGGCGCATCACGCCGCCAACTCCGAAAGCAATGCGGCGAGACGCGCGTCATATTCACCGTTGGCGCGCCAGACGTACACAGCGGAAATCGCTACGGTCCCGATGAGCATCGCCACTCCCAGAACCACCGCCATGCTGATCGTGCCGCCGCCGATCGGCCGTGCCATGAAGGGCTTGTCGAACGCGATCAGCGAGATGAAGCTGCTATACGTGATGACGGTGATCGCCGTCAGGATCCAGGAAAAGCGCTGCCTGTCTCGAACAAGCGCAACGTAGCGCGGATCGGCGGCAATGCGGGCTTCAAGCGCGCTATCGTGGACGGAAGACATGGACATAGCGCATCATCGGCGGAGACGCGCCCGATGGCAACGTCCAGCGGCAAACAGCCGTTCGCGGAGTTCGAGCGACGGTGGGATTGCCGACCGCCTTGCTCTAGGTAGGCGGCGCAATTTAGCGATCAGGTAGATACATGGCTCGCAAACGTTCGAAGGATGGCCATTACGACGATGGGCATCGGGAGGTGGATACCCCGGAGGTTGCAGTTGTCTGCTGGCTCTGTGGCAGGCCAACGGGCAAGACCATCGTCTGGCACCATCCTGTGCCCAAAAGCCGCGGCGGCCGCGATGTGGTGCCCATGCATCCGATTTGCCAGCAAACGCTGGTGGCCAATTTCACGAATTCGGAACTGCAGCGCCATGGAGCGGATGTGGAAGGCCTGCTGGCCGATCCAATCATCCGCAAGTTCGTCGACTGGGTCGTCAAGAAGGAACCAGATTTCACCGCTCCCATCACAAAGAAGCAGCGCTGAACAGGAAACTGGGCAGAGCTGTAGTCGGAGGCCGCCAAAAGCGATTGTCATGGAAGTGTCACACCTTATGACGCGCCGGCATGACGCTTGCCATCACTTTTCCGACCATAGCTCGAGTGATGATGATAGACGCGCTGCCCGGCGTCATTTCGGCTTTTCTGTTTGCCGCCGCCCCACCTGCCTGGGCCGCTCGCCAGGACGAGCAGCTTTGGCTGCAGGCTAACACCCATATACCGATCGCACCGAACGTGCGGCTGACGCTGGAGCAGATCACGCGCTTCGGCGATCGTGCCAACGGCCTGTTTCAGACCGAGATCGGCGGCATCCTGGGCTATCGCGTCAACCGTCATATCGAAATCGGCGCAGGCTATCGAAACGTGGGGGTCGAAAGCGGGAGCCGAACTTTCTACGAACATCGTGTTCGCCAGCATGTTCTGATTACGTCTGGACGTTGGTTCGGACGCTTCCGGGTAGATGAGCGGTTCCATCCCGACGGCAACGAGATCGGTTTCCGCATCCGCCCGCTTGTCCGATACAATCTTCCGCTCAACGAGCAGGGCGTGGCCTTGTTCGTCAGCCATGAGAGCTTTTACCTGGCCAACAGCACCCGTTGGGGCCAGCGGCGGGGCTATGATCGTATGCGCAACCTCGTCGGCCTCGTTTTGCCCCTGTCGCAGAGGATGAGCGCCGATGTCGGCTACCTCAACCAGTATCGACCGGCGCGCTCATCCACACGCGCACAGATGGATCATGCGCTCAGCATCCAGTTGACGGTGAACCTCGCCACGCATCCACCGCCGCCCTCGGACGATTGAGCCAGCGAACCGACGACGGACCGCTTTCGACGCAGGATGTTACCGGACCGGCAAAGAGCCTCGCGCAAGAGCAGACTTCTGTCTCTTCACAGACGGCGGAGTCATCCCTGGTTGCGCCCGCTGCAGCAGCAATGCGGTGGTCGCCCGCATGTCCACGGCAGGTGAAAACAGATAGCCCTGGCCGAGCGCGCAGCCGAGGGCTTGCAGAAGCTCGGCCTGCGTCTCCGTCTCGATCCCCTCTGCAACCACACGGATCCCCAGCTTGCCCGCAATGCCGATCAGCCCTTCGACAATGGCGGCGCTGGCGTCCCCAGGTGCAAGACGATCCACGAAGCTTTTGTCGATCTTGATGATGTCGACCGGCACCGTGAGCAGATGCGTAAGCGAGGCGTAGCCCGTTCCGAAATCATCCAGCGCCACGCGCAGCCCCTTGTCCCGAAGAGCCCGCACGGCCTTCTGCACGATGCGATCGCCGTGGCCCATATAGACCGACTCCGTCACTTCCAGGATGACATGCGTCAGCGGCACTCCCTCGGCGTTAAAGGCTGCTTCCAGGACTTGATCGACCCGGCCGTGCATATCGACCGAAGAAACGTTGATCCCGACATGCTGGAAAGGAATGCCAAGGTCGAGCCACTGTCGGACGTCCCGCGCCACAAGGGACATCATGCGGGCCGTCAGTTCGGCAGCTACATGATTATCGGTTGTCGCTTCGTGGAACGCAGCTGCCGAGATGATCCGATCGCCGCTCCGCATCCGGCAGAGCGCTTCCAACCCGATGACCTCGCGCGTGTCCAAGAGCACGATCGGCTGATAATGCGCTTCGATGCGATCTTCGCGCAACGCCACGTCCACATCCCGGATCGCCGTCAGGCGGTGCGTGATGTTGGTGCCGAGGCCCGGCCAATAGCGCACGAAACCGCCACGGCCGCTTTCCTTGGCGTGGTACAGCGCAAAATCAGCATGCTTGCGGACACTTTCGGGCGTTGTTTCCCGAGCCGACAGCACCGCGCCACCGATCGTCGCCCTTGGAACGACGATATGCCCGCCGCAGTCCGTGGGTTTGATCAAAGCCTGCGAGATCCGCTCGGCCGTGCGATCGAGATCCCGCAAGGCTTCCGACGTCTCCAGAATGATCGCAAACTCGTCGCCGCCGACGCGGAAGATGCGATCGGGGCTTAACGCCTCGGATGTCCGCTGGAATGCCGTCCTCAACAGGCAATCGCCGGCATCATGGCCGAAGGTGTCGTTCACGGTCTTGAGGTTATCGAGATCGACCATGAACAACGCCCAGACGCCAGGCACGTCGCAGCGCAAGCTGCCGAGAGCCAGGTCGAAGGCGGCGCGGTTCGGAAGGCCCGTCAGAGCATCGGTATAGGCACGACGCTGATGTTCGATAACGCGCTGATGTCGCTCTATCGCGATGATGCACAGAGAAACGCAGTGCTTGACGATTTCCTGCTCAAGCTCGGTTGGGCCGCGACATTCGGGATAATAAAAAGCGAAGGTTGCCACAGAAACGCCCTGCGCGTTGATGATCGGGCTTGACCAACACGCTCGCAGCCCCAGCGGCAGCGCCATATGCTTGAAGTGCGCCCAGCGCTCATCGCGATCGATGTCGGTCACGGCAACTGCGGTGCGCAGATAGGCAGCGGAACCGCACGAGCCCGCATCAGGCCCGGTCGGAGCACCTTCCAGAGCAGCGGAATAGGCAGGCGGCAGGCTCGGCGCCGCAAGCGGATGCAGCAATCCGTCCTTGTCCACCGTCAAAACCGAGCAGATGACGCCTGGCAAAAGGCTCTCGACCTCGCTGCAGAGACGCGCGGCGGTGCTCTCGAGACTCTCGCCCTTGGCGATCATCTCCAAGATGACGTTCTGCAGCTCTATCAAGGAACCCATGTTAAGCCACAATCCGACTACGCCACGACACACACCGCTTCACCCACTGGACCATAGCTTGCATGTCTTTCCAACATCTTAGCGTACGATCGGCCGAGATGTAGGCACCGGCAACTATGCCAAGGCCGGTGTAAACGGCAGCTTTCCGCCATTAACCGCGGGCATCGTCTTCGTAAGAGGTCGCCGGTAACTTCAATGCTCCGTGCCATCCGGTTCAAACCCTGGGCCGAAGCAGGTCATGCACACGGGCGGATCGATTCGGCGCCTGGGGCGGAATCTTCGAGGGATGCTCGCACAAGGCGGCCCGGGGCCTCTCCCCGCACTCCAGCTCTCTCGAGGGCCTTCGCTCACGATCACTATCCGCAGGCGCCCGGCCTCCAATTCTGCAATGAAATCCGTAACCTGCGAAACTCGAGCCACATTCGGCGCCGCTCATCATTGCTCGCGCTTGAGATTCAAAAACGCTGGTGCTGCCGGCGGCCTCTGCTTTGAACGGGTCTTGCGCGGCTATAGACTGGACCAAGCCACCATCGTTCCAAGGGGCTTCGCATGCCTGCCGATGCCGAACCCGATTATGATCATCTCCTGCGCTCCAATCTCGAGCGTGTTTTCAACGAACGCGATCCCCAACAGCGCACGCAGGCACTTACCGAACTCTTCGTGGCCGAACCGTTGATGTACGAGCCGGACGCGGTGGTGGAGGGACGTGAATCCATTTCGGCGACCGCAGGCTGGCTGCTGAATCAATTCGGCCCTGACTTCACCTTTGTGCCGAACGGACGCGCGGTAGGCCACCACGGCATGGCTTCGTTTCGGTGGCGTGCGGGCCCGCGCAATGGCGCGCCGATTGTGACCGGCATCGATACCGCCGAGATCATGGACGGACGGATAGCACGTCTTTGGGTCTTGCTGGACAAGTAGACAAGCGGCCGTTCCAAGGCGGAGCTTGTGCGCAGGATCGCCGGCTTGAAGCGCCGGCCGACGAGGCCGCCCTCAGCTGCGCAAGGCTACACCGATCTCTCGCAACTCGGCAGGCAAGATCCCGAAAGCAATCAGCCTCTCAACGGCGTGACAGCCTCGTTATCGCGGGTCGACGGTAAGAAATCTGGCGGAGAGGGTGGGATTCGAACCCACGGTGAGCGCAAACCCACAACGGTTTTCGAGACCGTCCCAATCGACCACTCTGGCACCTCTCCGCAGCGAGGTTCGAAAGCCGCCAGGGGGCGGCCGGATCGAAGGAAGGGCGCCTCTAGCCGAGCCGTGCGGCCTTGCCAAGAGCGCTTGCGCGGGTTCGCGGGAAACCTAAATAGGAGCCATGACGCTTTCGCACCGTACCATCACCGCATCGTCGATTCCGTTGCCGCCGATGCCGCCTGTCTCTCATGCACGGTTCGCGCTGGGCGATGTCGTGCGCCATCGGCTGTTCGGCTTTCGCGGCGTGATCTTCGATGTGGATCCGGTCTTCGCTAATAGCGAGGAATGGTATGCGGCCATTCCCGAGGAAGTCCGGCCGCTCCGGGATCAGCCCTTCTACCATCTGCTCGCCGAAAACGCCGATTCGAGCTATGTTGCTTATGTCAGCCAGCAGAATCTGGAACCGGACGGAAGTGACGAGCCGGTCGATCATCCCGCCATCAACGGTTTGTTCGAGCCTTTCAACGACGGGCGCTACGCACTTCGCCGCGAGCACCGCCACTGATTGAACGTCGAAGACGATTGCGCTTGCTCTGCCGAAAGGCGGAACATAGAATGAACATATGGCGCAGTTGGACACAAAGGCGAAGCTGGCGATTCTCGCCGATGCCGCTAAATATGACGCCTCCTGTGCCTCGTCCGGCACGGCCAAACGCAATTCGCGGGATGGCAAGGGGCTAGGATCAACCGAAGGCATGGGGATCTGCCATGCCTATGCGCCGGATGGCCGCTGCATCTCGCTGCTCAAGATCCTGTTGACCAACAGCTGCATTTTTGACTGCCATTATTGCATTAATCGGAAAAGTTCGAACGTCCGCCGCGCTCGATTTACGGTCGAGGAAGTCGTGCGACTCACGCTCGCTTTTTATCGGCGCAATTATATCGAAGGCCTGTTTCTTTCCTCCGGCATCATCCGCTCGTCCGATTACACGATGGAGCAGATCGTCGAGGTCGCCCGCAGTTTGCGGGAGGATCATGCATTCCGCGGCTATATTCACCTGAAGACGATACCAGATGCCGATCCGGAGCTTGTCCATGCGGCCGGGCTCTATGCGGATCGCCTGTCGATCAATGTCGAATTGCCGACGGCGCACGGTCTGGCCCGGCTCGCCCCCGAGAAATCGGTAGAGCGGATCGCGGGCGCAATGGGGGATCTCAAGGGCGCGATTGATGAGGGAGTGGACGCACGGAAGCGGTTTCGGTCTGCGCCCAAATTTGCGCCGGCCGGCCAGTCCACCCAGATGATCGTCGGCGCGGACAGCGCGAACGATGGCGACATCATTGCTAGTGCCAGCAATTTGTACGGTCGCTTCGGCCTGCGCCGGGTTTATTATTCGGCGTTCAGCCCGATCCCGGACGCTAGCGCCATTCTCCCGCTAAAGCGCCCGCCCCTCATGCGCGAGCATCGGCTATACCAATCCGATTGGATGATGCGTTTCTATGGCTTCAAGCCGTCCGAAGTAGCTGCGGCGACGGATGAGGCAGGAATGCTGCCCCTCGATATGGATCCCAAACTGGCTTGGGCGCTGAAATTTCGCACTTTCTTCCCGATCGATGTCAATCGCGCGCCGAAAGAGGCACTGCTCCGGGTGCCGGGCCTTGGTACCAAGGCAATCGGCGCGATCCTTGCCGCCCGTCGCTTCCGGCGACTTCGGCTCGATGACATTGGAAGGCTGACTGTATCGATCACCAAAATCCGTCCATTCCTGATTGCCGCCGACTGGTCGCCAGCACGGATTGATGGAGCGGCGGATCTGAAAAAGCTTATCGTTCCGAAGGTGGAGCAGATGGAGCTTTTTGCCGCGTAGCATCAGGCTTGCAATCCGGCGTCGACCATCCATATGCCATCCACACAGATGGTGAATGCGGTGATGGATGTGCAGGAATTAAGAGGCAGATCGGATAACGAGAAGATCACGATCAATCTCGGGTTCGTTGATCTTGGCAATATCGATCTGCTCGTTCGCGATGGCTTTTATTCTAATCGCACCGATTTCATTCGCACCGCTATCCGCAATCAGTTGGAACGGCATGGCGAGGCCGCTCGAAAATCGGCCGCCCGCAAACAGCTTGATCTGGGTATCAGCTATTACGATCGCGCTCGGCTCGAGGCAGCGATCGCGGCAGGCGAGATGCTCGACATCCGCGTGCTCGGTCTCGCTCACTTTTCTCCCGATGTTTCGCCCGAACTCGCCCGCACTGCCATTCGATCAGTGACGGTACTCGGCGCACTTCACGCCAGCGCAGCGGTCAAGGCTGCTTTGGCCGATCGCATCGCCTGAACAATTAAAGCGTACAAGGATCATTTCTCATGACGTCTGGACTTCAACCGAGGATGGCCGAAGCGCTGCGCCTGACGCGCGCGGGCCGGCTGGTGGAAGCTGCGGCTTTGCTGAAAAGCGGGCTTACCGGCGCGCCTGACGCTTCTGCCCCCGTCCCGCCTACCGATCTCAAGCCGGCCAAAAGGTCTGCAGCGCCCCGGCTTCCAAGTGCCCGTTCGGGTCATGCTGCTCCGCAGCGAACGAAGGGCTCCGCCAGCTTCGGGGAGCATAACTATCAGGGAGCAGCAGGTCAGCTAGGCTACTGGCTCTACAGTCCTGCTGATGCGAAGGCCGGTATGCCGGTGGTCGTGATGCTGCACGGCTGCACGCAATCGCCGGAGGATTTCGCGCTCGGCACGGGGATGAACCGGCTGGCAGACGAGTTCGGCTTCCTCGTCATCTATCCCGGCCAGACGCGTTCGGCGAACGCCCAAAAGTGCTGGAACTGGTTCCGCCCGGGCGATCAGCAGCGTGACGGCGGCGAGCCTGCCCTGATCGCCGGCATAACACGCGAGGTCATTTCCCGGCTCGGCGCGGATGCATCCCGCGTCTTCGTCGCCGGCCTTTCGGCCGGCGGCGCCGCTGCGGCGATCATGGCGGCGGCCTATCCCGATCTTTATGCGGCGGCGGGCGTCCACTCCGGGCTTGCCTGCGGCTCTGCGCGCGATCTGCCCAGTGCGCTCGGCGCCATGCGCAGCGGCGGGGGCCACGGCCCAGCGGCGCGTCCCGGCGCGCGCTTCGTGCCGGTCATCACTTTTCATGGGGACAGCGATTCCACCGTGCACGAGATCAACAGCCGAGAGATCGTCGCGGCGGCATCACAGGCGGCAGGCGGGCATCCGACCACGCGGATCGAAAAGGGCCGTTCCGCCGCGGGTCGAAGCTACACCCGCGCGCTGACGGTGGATTCGGCAGGCCGTACGCTCATCGAACAGTGGACCGTTCACGGTCTTGCGCACGCATGGTCCGGCGGGGATCGTTCAGGCTCGTATACCGATCCGAACGGACCCGATGCATCACGCGAGATGGTCCGGTTCTTCCTGGAGCAGGCCGGCGCGCGTGCCAGCGCCTGATCCGAGCGACGACGGCAAGCGACAGCGCGGGCGGGCCTGTCAGGCGGCCTCGCTGTCGAACTGCAGCTTGGCCAGCCGCGCGTACAGGCCGCCCTTGGCGACAAGGCTGTCATGCCGGCCCTCTTCAACAATACGCCCCTGATCCATCACGATGATGCGATCCGCCATCCGCACCGTCGCCAGCCGGTGCGCGATCACTATCGTCGTACGGCCTTTCATCAGACGCTCCAGCGCACGCTGAACCAGCCGCTCGCTTTCGGCGTCAAGCGCTGACGTGGCCTCGTCCAGCAACAGGATCGGCGCGTCGCGCAGCAGCGCGCGGGCGATGGCGATGCGCTGACGCTGGCCACCGGAGAGGCGCGCTCCGCCCTCGCCCATGAACGTATCCAGCCCCTGCGGCAGATCGCCCAGGAATTTGGCGGCATTGGCGCTTTCCGCCGCCGCCCAGATCGCCGCATCGTCGGCGTCCCAACGTCCGTAGCGCAGATTGTCCCGCGCCGATGCCGCGAAGATTACCGTGTCCTGCGGCACGATCGCTATCCGCGCGCGGACGTCGGCGGGGTTGGCCTGCGTCAGCGCGACTCCGTCGATCCGCACAGTCCCGGTCGCCGGATCGTAGAAACGCTGCGCCAGCTGAAACAAGGTCGATTTCCCGGCACCGGACGGGCCCACGATTGCCACCGTCTCGCCGGGATCGATTGTCAGGCTAAAATCGTGCAATGCCGCCACTTCTGGCCGGGTCGGATATCGAAATTCGACATGATCGAAGGACAGTGCCCCGCGTGGCGGCAAGGGCAGCGCCTGCGGCTTGGCAGGCGCGGCGATCTCAGCCTTTTCGGCGAGCAGTTCGCCGAGGCGACTCGCCGCGCCCGCGCCGCGCAGCAGATCGCCATAGGTTTCGGTCAGCGCACCGAGAGCGCCCGCGACGAGGCCCGCCGTGACCACGAAGGCGAAAATCGCGCCGCCCGTCATCCGGCCCGCCGCCACATCCACCGCGCCCTGCTGGAGCACGAGCGTGATCGATCCGAAGATGAGCGCGATTACCACCGCCGTCATGATCGCACGGATGATGATGCGGGTGCGGGATGTTTCGAAGGCGCGCTCCACCACATCGGCGAAGCGGCGGCGCTCACGGGATTCCTGATTGAAGCCCTGCACGATCTTCATCGCGCTCACCGTTTCCGAAATCGTCGCGCCGATATCCGCGACCCGATCCTGGGAAGCCCGCGAATGGGTGCGCACCCGGCGCCCGAACACGACGATCGGTACCACCGCGAGAGGAATGACCAGCAGCAGCATCCCCGCGAGCTTCGGCGCCAGCACGAACAGATAGACGATGCCGCCGAAGCCGATGAAGAGATTGCGCAGCGCGATTGAGACGCTGGAGCCCACCACTTGCTCGATCAGGGCCGTATCGGCCGTCATCCGCGAGGCGATCTCCGAGGGGCGGTTCTCCTCGAAATAGCGGGGGCTCAGCGTCAGCAGGTTCGCCTGCACCTCCCGGCGCACGTCCGCGACCACGCGCTCGCCCAGCCATGACACGAAGTAGAAGCGCAGCGCCGTGGCCACCGCCAGCACCGCCACGATCATCAGCAAATAATGAAAGCTGGTCGCCACGCTTTGGGCGGAGCCGCCGCTGGAGACGAAGCCGCGATCGATGACGCGCTGAAATCCGTACGGAATACCAAGAGTCGCTGCCGACGAGACGGCCAGCGCGACCAACGCCGCGGCGATACGCCCCGGATATCGAATGGCGATCCGCCAGATGAGGCCGAGTTCCCCTATACTGCGTTTGCCATCTGTGGACGTATCGGGTGGGAGAGCCATTTCCATCCCGTAGCAGCGCCCCGGCTGCCGCTCAATCAAACGTCAATGAAAGGCGTTTATATTGCAATGCGGCACCGGGAAGCGCACATCTAGGTTAAGCAGGAGACCAATTGGTGTTGTACGAAGCTTACGAGATGCAGCGCAGCTTCCTGGCGGGGGCAAGTGCGTTGGCGGGCGCAAGCTCGGACTGGATGACCAATCCGTCCAATCCCCTGTCCCAATCGCCGATGGCGCCGTTCTTCGCCTCCGGGCTCAACGTCTTTGCCCACGCGTCCGCCAGCTATGGTAAGCCCGCCTTCGGGCTGGATAGGACCGAGATTGGCGGAAAGACGATCAACGTCGTCGAGAAGGTCGAGGCGGTCCGTCCCTTCGGCCAGCTCATCCATTTCACCCGACCGGGCGCGCCCAAGGGGCAGCCCCGGCTGCTCATCGTGTCGCCGATGTCCGGCCATTATGCCACGCTGCTGCGCGGCACGGTGGAGCGTATGCTTCCCGGCCATGATGTGTGGATCACCGATTGGGCGGACGCGCGCAACGTGCCGGTCGCGCTCGGCAGCTTCCATCTCGACGATTACGTCGATTACGTCGTGGCGTTCCTCGAACATATCGGCCCGGGCGCGCATGTCCTGGCGGTGTGCCAGCCTTCGGTGCCGGTTTATGCCGCCGCAGCCTTGATGTCGGCCGACAAGCACCCTGCCCGCCCCGTATCGATCACGATGATGGGCGGCCCGGTCGATGCGCGCGAGGCGCCGACGGTAGTCAATACCACCGCCACCCAGCGCCCGCACAGCTGGTTCGAGCAGAATGTGATTCAGACCGTGCCGTGGTTCCATCTCGGCGCCGGGCGGAAGGTGTATCCGGGCTTCCTTCAGCTCACCGGATTTATGGCGATGAATTTCGGCAATCACCTCGTCAGCCACTGGCAGATGTTCAAGCATCTCGTCGACGGGGACGAGGAACATGCCGATGCCACCAAGGCGTTCTATGAAGAATATCGCTCGGTCTGTGATATGACGGCGGAATTCTATCTCGAAACGATCGACGTCGTGTTCCAGCGCCATCTCCTGCCCAAGGGCGAGATGATGCACCGGGGCAAACGGGTCGATCCAGGCGCTATCCGGGATATCGCTTTGCTCGCCGTAGAGGGCGAGAAGGATGACATTTCCGGGCTGGGGCAGACCAAGGCCGCGCTGACGCTCGCGACCAATTTGCCTGACGATTACAAGACCTACTTCATGGCGCCGAAGGTCGGCCATTACGGCATCTTCAACGGCCGCCGCTGGCGCGAAGAGATCGCACCGATCATGGAGAAGTTCATCCATGATGCCGATGCGCGGGCGAAAAACGCCTAGCCCTCAAACGCAGCCAGTTATGCGGCGTAGTTTTCGCATAACCGGGCAGTGCCTAGGAACGCCATGATCCTGCCCTTGTCATCGCACCTATGACCCGCTCGCTGAGCGTCCGGATCGAACGATGGCCGGTGCGCGGCGCCTTCACGATCGCGCGCGGCGCCAAGCGTGACGTGGAAGTCGTCATCACCGAGATCGGGGAGGGAGACGTGACCGGCCGGGGAGAGGCGACGGCCATCTACTATCACGGCGAGACCGCCGCGAGCGTGCTGGCCGACATCGAGCATCTGCGCCCCGCAATCGAGAACGGCCTTGATCGTGCCACCCTCCAGACGGCGCTTCCAAGGGGGGCCGCCCGCAACGCACTCGATTGCGCCCTCTGGGATCTGGAGGCCAAGACGAGCGGAACGCCTGCCTGGCATCTCGCCGGCCTGGCTGAACCGAGGCCGCTCGTCACCGCCTTCACGATCTCTTTGGGAAAGCCGGATCGCATGGAGGCCGACGCCCGCACCGTCGCGCACCTTCCGCTCCTGAAGCTCAAGCTGGCCGGCGAAGGCGATCTTGCTCGCGTTGCCGCCGTGCGCCGGGGCGCTCCTGATGCGCGCCTCATCGTCGATGCCAATGAGGCTTGGACCGGCCGCGACATCGCCGTTGAAGCCGCCGCGCTCCTCCCCTTCGGTGTAGAACTGATCGAACAGCCGGTGAAGGCCGGCCAGGATCATCTGCTGGATGGCGTTTCCAGCCTCATCCCGCTCTGCGCGGACGAAAGCTGTCAGGATCGCGCCGATCTCCCCCGCTGCCTCGGCCGCTACGCTGCGGTCAACATCAAGCTGGACAAGGCCGGCGGGCTTACCGAGGCCCTGTCGCTGGCTGCCGAAGCCCGTGCGGCCGGGCTGGATCTGATGGTCGGCTGCATGCTGGCGACATCGCTCGGGATCGCGCCCGCCATGCTCGTCGCGTCGCAAGCGCGCTGGATCGATCTGGACGGCGCGCTCCTGCTGGCCGAAGATCGCCCGCACGCAATGACGGCGGCGAAGGGTGTCCTCGCCGCCGCCATGCCTGATCTGTGGGGTTGATCGGAAAGAATCCCTACAGCGAAACGGTCGCCATATTGTCCTTATAGCTGTCCTTCGGATCCTTGCCGAGCAGGCGCGTGATCGCTGCGCCGATCGAACTGCCATTCTTCCAGATCGTCGCCTTCTCGGGGTCCAGCCGGATCAGGCAGAGGCGCGGATCGCTCTTACCGCCTTCATACCAGGCCGCTACGTGCGGGTTCCAAAGCCGTTCGACGACCGACGGATCCGTATCTTCCGAGATCGCGCCGTGAATGGTCGCGAAGAGATCGTGCCCCTTGGCGGTGAAGCTCGCGATCGCACGATGCGACTGACCAAGCGCCTGAACCAACGTGTTGTCCTTCGTCGTAAAGAACCACAGAGTGTTGTCGGTGCTGTCGTCGAAGATCGCGGTCATCGGCTGCGTATGCCCGTCGCGCGCACCGTCCAGCCCGAGCATGACGGTCATCTCCGACCGCAATTCTTTCCACAGCCGGGCTTCGAGTTCCGCTTCGTCGGCCATCGTCGATCTCCTACTATCTTGCTCCGATAGAATGAGCGTCGCCTATCGAGGTTCCGCTTCTTCCACAGGCAAAGGGCCGCCAGCTGCGCCCGGTGGCGGCACAACGACAGGAGGCGTGATCGCTTTTCCATCCGGCCCGGCCAGCTCGATGCCGGCATCCGCCAGCGCTGCGAGCAGATCGATCGCCACTTCGTGCCGCAGCTGGAATACCTCATTCCAGTCTTGGCTCTGCACGTCGAACTCGATCGTCAGTTCGATCACCGGCAGCGCCAGATCGGTGATGCCCGATCGCACGAGTTTCGTTTTCTCGCGCCGGTTCATGACGTCGCCGATCAACGGCTGGATCTTCTGCAGTTCGCTGGCGGGCGTATAATAAGCGATATGAAGCGTGAATTGTACCCGGCGGCGATGCAGCCGCGCCATGTTATGCAGTTCCTTGTTCAGGAGCTGCGTGTTCGAGATCACCACTTCCTCGCCCGTGGTGGCGCGGACCCGCGTTGTCTTCAGGCCGATCGCTTCCACGGTGCCACTGGTCTTGTCCCAGCGGATGGAATCTCCCTGCTGAAACGGGCGATCGAAGATGATCGACAAAGCGGAGAACAGGTCGTCGAAGATGCCCTTGGCGGCCAGACCGATCGCGATACCGCCAACGCCGAGGCCGGCGACGAGCCCGGTGACGTTCACCCCCAGATTGTCGAGGATGGCAACGACGGCGATCGAGAACAGGATCACGGTCACGAGCAGGCGAATGATGCCAACCGCGCTCGAAAGATTGCTGTGGTTGCCTCCACCGGCGCGATGCTCGACCACACCGAGCACGAATTCCCGCACCCACAGAGCGCCTTGAAAGGCAGAAGCGACCGTGAAGGCCACGGCGATCGTCTGCGCCACCAGATGGGGCGGATCGGCATAGCCGGAGACCAGCTTTGCGGCGAACAGCACCATGAACCACAGGTGTGTGCGCATAATCACACGGCCGATCGTCGCCGGCCAATGCGTCAGATTGCCTTCCTGCCGGCACAATCGCTTGCCCAGCCAGCGCAGGCCGAGCATCGCCAGAACGATCGCCGTGCCGAACGCGGCCGCTATGGCGATCTGCAGATAGTGGCTGAGGATCCAGGCCACGCTCTGATCCCAGAGGGCCTGCATCGAGCTTCTCGATACGACGATCGGGGCCTTCATCTCGGCCGTGTTTACGATTTCGTCTGCCATCAGGCGGCTTCTACTTCCTTGTGTGCGGCCTCCGCGATTTCATCGAGAAAGCCGATCAGCGCACGTTCGGTGCCGGTCATATATTTCGTCGCGCGGGGCAATTTCAGCGCGCAGAACTGATCGCCCCCGCCTTGCCGGCAAAGCTCTATCAGCGCGGGATGAACGTAGGATTTTCGGCTGATCGCAGGCGTGTTGCCCAGCGCCGCCGCCACCTGCTCCAGCATCGGCTTCAGGGATATCTTGCCCGCTTTCGCCGCCTCGACGATATGTTCGAAGGCGAGTTGGGTCGCGCCCCAGGTGCGGAAATGCTTGGCGGTGAAATCGCCGCCCGTCGCCTCCCGGATATAATCGTTCACCTCACCCGAGCCGACCGCATGGGGGCTCCCGTCATCACCCACATATTCGAACAGATGCTGCCCCGGCAGATCCTGCGTCCGCCGCACGATCGCGGCAAGGCGCTTGTCCTCGATCGTCAGCTTCTGCTTCTTGCCGGACTTCCCGACATATTCCAGCCGGAGCTTGGCGCCCGCCACCTTTGCATGGCGGTTCCGAAGCGTCGTCGCGCCGAAACTCTTATTCTCCTTGGCATAAGCCTCGTTGCCGATACGAATGTGACCCAGGTCGAGCAAGCGCACGACCGCCGCGACTACCGTATTCCGGTCCAGCGATCGCGATGCGAGATCCTCTTCCACGCGGGCGCGCAGCAGCGGCAGAGCGCGCCCGAAATCGGCGCAGCGCTCATACTTCTGGGCGTCCTGTTGCGCGCGGAAGGTCTCGTGATATCGATATTGCTTGCGGCCCTTGTCGTCGATGCCAGTCGCCTGAATGTGCCCATGCGGGCTCGGGCAAAACCACGCGTCCTTGTAGGCGGGCGGCAAAGCAATCGCGTTCAGCCGATCGATCTCGTCCCGCTGCGTGATGCGCTTGCCCGCCGGATCATAATAGGCCCAGCCGCGCCCGGCCTTTTTCCGGGTGATGCCGGGCAAAGCATCGTCGACGTAACAGAGGATGGGCGTGCGTTCCGGTTCTGACATGCCGGGCTAACGGGAAGGCGGCAGCGGAGGTTCCACACGCCGCCTCGGTACGGCTTCAACTCTCCTCGATCGTCAGCGCCTCGACCTCCAGCACGGTGCCGCTTCCCACCCGGCGCCGTTCTGCGATCGCGATATCGGCCAGGAGATGGCCACGCAGCGAGAATTGTGCCTCCGTCAGACCGTCCTCGAATGCCATCACCGCCGCCGCATCGGGCAGCCTGATTTCCAGTCGATGTTTGGCTCCTGCAAAGGTGGCGCTCGCCCAGCTTCGGCTCGGCAATGCGCACACGTCGCAACTCTGCCCGCCCCGCGCCGCCATGGCGGAGATCAGCGCTTCGCGCGCGCTTACCCGCGCCGGCCTTACCCGCACCGCCGCGCCTCCTCCTGCTCGTGCGCGATGTAAGCACAAACCTTGGCGACGGTACGGGGCCGGGGCTCACGCCCATTGCGC
>Ga0247734_1000782_pt1 | contig 26313 bp, 15 predicted proteins | sample UWRJL103311B2_FD_180933 | JGI IMG/M metagenome (GOLD analysis project Ga0247734, IMG submission 180933) | Plant litter microbial communities from Arlington Agricultural Research Station in Wisconsin, United States - UWRJ-L103-311B-2 | ecosystem: Environmental > Terrestrial > Plant litter >...
CAAAAATGGAGGGATTTTACCTGGACTCACCAGATGACCATTATTGTACCCAAAGAAAATAAGTTTGACGGTGCACTTTTGTTCATCACCGGCGGGTCAAATAAAAATGAATTACCCAATTGGAGTAATATTAAAGAAGACAAATTATTAGCATCATTGGGAGGCGTAGCTTTGTCTAACAATGCAATTGTTACTTTACTAAAACAAACTCCGAATCAGCCGTTTTTCAATGATCTCACAGAAGATGCATTGATCTCTTATACTTTACATAATTTCAAAAAAGACAAAGATTATAGCTGGCCGTTACTTTTTCCAATGGTAAAAAGTGCAGTCCGTGCCATGGATGTTGTGCAGGAATTTTCAAAACAAAAACTAAATCATGACGTAAAACGGTTTGTGGTAACAGGAGCTTCCAAAAGAGGCTGGACAACCTGGCTTACGGGTGCAAGTGATAAACGCGTGGTGGCGATTGCACCGATGGTTATTGACATTTTAAATATGCCCGTAAGTCTTGATTATCAGATCAAATCATGGGGCGATTATAGTGTGCAGATTGAAGATTACGTTAAATTAGGCATACCGCAAAATGGCGGAACACCGGACGGAGCCGCTATCACAACTATGATTGATCCCTATTCGTACCGTGCCAAGCTGACGATGCCAAAAATGATTTTTATGGGTACAAATGATGAATACTGGGTGGTGGATAATATCAAAAATTACCTGAAAGACATTCCCGGAAACAACATGCTTCACTACGTTCCGAACGCCGGTCATGATTTGGGTGGAGGGAAGCAGGCTATGGAAGCATTGAGCTCTTTTTATGGCTCAACATTAAATAAAACGCCTTATACCGTTTGCAACTGGAAACAATCGGTGGATAAAGATGGTATAAATCTGGATATAACTGCCACTTCAGATGCTTTGGTAGATGTGATTTTATGGTCGGCCAATTCACAGGACCAGGATATGCGGAATGATAAATGGACAAGTAAAAGTCTGGGTATCAAAAATAAATCGAAATTTAAAGTAACTGAAGCATTCCCCGAAAGTGGCTTCCGCGCATTCTATGTCGATTTGAAATACAAAAATCCACAGGGAGAAACGTATACAGAAAGTACGAGGGTGTTTTTAACGAATAATAAGGTAGTTTTATAGGGAGAAGTTAAGGAGTAAGTAGTTAAAATTAAGAGTTAAGAATAATCTAGCTTTGGCCAAAGGCCCGAAGGGCTTAAATATACCAGCCCAGGGTGTAAGCCCTGGGTTACTGGGTGTTGTGTATTAGGTACTAGGTTCCAAATTCCGGGTTTTAGAATAACACAAATCCCATCAGCCCTGAAAGGACGCGATATAAATTCGACTTACTAATTCCTTTATTGATTGTTCGTATAACCATTTAACGTGTTTTTTGCATGTGGCCAAATTATTTATAAATTGAAATTCTAATTATATCCTGAACCACATAATTACCATTCAATGTTTAAAAAAATTATCCTTTCCATTTCTTTTGCAAGTATTGCATTCATCACGCTGGCGCAGGTTTCAGGTAATCAAAATTATGTAAACAGTCGCCTGCCACTTCGCGCCAATACTTATATGGAATTGCCTTTGGGCGCGATCAAACCGCAAGGCTGGCTGAAAGAAATGCTTATTCGTCAAAAAAACGGAGCAACAGGAAATCTGGATAAACTTTATCCATTGGTAATGAATCAGCGGAACGGATGGCTTGGCGGAGATGGTGATCAATGGGAGCGTGGGCCATACTGGATAGACGGACTTTTGCCGCTGGCTTATATTTTGGATGACAAAGAATTGATTGCCAAGACAAAACCCTGGATCGAATGGGCCATTAACAGTCAACAAGTGGATGGCTATTTCGGGCCGTCGAAAGACTATCCCGGGGAGCCAGGTTTACAGCGAGATAATAGCCGCGATTGGTGGCCGAAAATGGTGATGCTTAAAATCCTGAAACAGTATTATTCTGCGACCGGCGATAAAAGGGTAATCAGTTTGATGACAAATTATTTTAAATATCAACTAAAAGAACTTCCTCAAAAACCGCTGGATAACTGGACCTACTGGGCCAAATTTCGTGGGGGAGATAACCTGATGGTCGTTTACTGGCTGTATAATATTACAGGGGATAAATTTTTACTGGATTTGGGCGATCTGCTTCATAAACAGACTTACGACTATACCAATGCTTTTTTAAATACAGATTTGCTTTCAAAAGAAGGAAGTATTCATTGCGTAAATCTGGCGCAGGGCATGAAGGAACCGGTTGTTTATTACCAGCATCATCCGGAACAAAAATATCTGGACGCTACCAAAAAAGGTTTTCAGGATATAAGAAAATACAATGGATTAGCACACGGATTATATGGCGCTGATGAGGCTTTACATGGCAACAATCCAACACAGGGTTCTGAATTGTGCAGTGCTGTGGAAATGATGTTTTCCCTCGAAAGCATACTTGAAATTACCGGTGAAGCAGATTATGCAGACCGGATTGAGAAAATTGCTTTCAATGCACTGCCTTCACAAGTAACAGATGATTACATGGCAAGGCAGTATTTTCAGCAGGCAAATCAGGTAATGGCGACGCGGCAGGTCAGGAACTTTGCTGATAACCATGGCGGAACGGATCTTTGTTATGGCTTGCTTTCCGGCTATCCATGCTGTACTTCCAACATGCATCAGGGCTGGCCTAAATTTACTCAAAACCTTTGGTATGCAACTGCTGATAAAGGTTTGGCAGCTCTGGTTTATTCTCCAAGTGAAGTAAAAGCACTGGTTGCGGATGGTACAGAAGTTTCCTTTAAAGAGGAAACAAATTATCCTTTTGAAGAAAATATCAGGTTTACTTTGAGCATGAATGAAAAAACAAAACAAGTTTCTTTCCCTTTTCATGTGCGCATACCGGTGTGGTGCAAACAAGCGACTATCAATGTTAATGGTAAAATGCTGCAAAAAGCAGACAGTAACCAGATCGTAAAAATTAACCGCGCCTGGAAATCAGGTGATGTGGTTGAACTGGTACTTCCAATGCATATTTTTAAAGATAAATGGTATGAAAATTCTATGTCTGTGGAACGCGGCCCGATTACGTATGCTTTAAAAATCGGTCAGGAATTTAAGAAAGTGATCAATGAAAAAGATCCTGTTGATTATGGAGATTCTTATATTGAAGTACGTCCGACTACACCCTGGAATTTTGGTTTATTCGATATGGCTGAGAACAAAATGGTTGAATTTTACAAAGTTGAAAAAACAGGAAAGGCCACTAATTATCCCTGGAATCTTGAAAATGCACCAATAATATTGAAGACAAAAGCTAAACGTATTCCGTCCTGGCGGTTATATAATGAAATGGCCGGGCCAATTCCCTACAGTTCAATTTATGGAATGGAAATAAATAAAGAAGAGGAAGAAGTCATTTTGGTTCCTTATGGCTGTACGAAATTACGCGTCTCACAATTTCCTGTTATCGGGAAAAAATAGCAATCAAAAATGAAATTTTCTAAACACAGTTTTTATTATTTATTTTTATTAACAACAATTTTATCATGCAAAAAACCGGGTACAAAAAATGACTCAACAGTAAAAAGTGTAATAGATAATGCAGTTACAAAGCTTTATGACAAACTGACTCCTGCGCAGTTAGATACCATTTCTGAACCGTTTATTTTAAACTTTTTTAGTCCGGAAGACAAAGAAGTGCTGTCCACCAAATTCTGGACTTTTGATGCCAATGTGCCTGTGACTGTTTCACTGATGCACGATACTGCTCAAAAATCAGTTCCTTTTTGGGTGGAAAAAACCGGCTTCAAAAAAACCGAAATGCTGGTAAAAAATGAGCATCAAACTTATGAAGTCTGGCAAAAGAATTTTGACAAGGGACATATCGGGCTGGGGATTAACGGTTTTGATAAACATCGTCCGGTTTACTTTATCAGTGTGGCGCCAACAAATCCAAAAGATAAGCTGGAAATTAAAAACGTATATCCGGCCGCGTATGGTTTGGATACGATGAAAACCGGTGCTTTCACTTATCACGATTGGGACAGTCTAATACTTACGGAAGTGCCTGAGGATCTGGTAGAACAAATATTGTTTACAACTGTAAGAGGAAGAGCAAGAGAAGCACATTTAATTGGCGCATTCAGAAAAACAGCAACGCCTTCCAATAATCAGCCGGACCAGATTATGCTGACATGGAGCGGAGATCCAAAAACAACAATGGATATACAATGGAGGACAAATACTTCCGTTGAAAATGGATTAGTAAAGTATTGGAAATCAGGATCAAAAGATACAATGACTACAAATGCTTCCGCTTATAAAATGGAAGACAGATTACTGCAAAATGATCGTTTTGTACAAAGATTTACGGGCAATCTGACCAATCTAAAACCCGGAGCGACATACAATTATAAGGTCGGAACACAATCAGGGAACTGGTCTGATACAGCTAATTTTAAAACGGAATCTGGCGAAAAAGAAGGGTTTTCATTCATTTGGTTTGGTGATACGCATCATTCAAAAATATGGGGTGACATGGCGCAAAAGGCTTTTCAAAAATATCCGGATGCTGCATTTTATTCTATCGCAGGAGATTTGGTAAGTACGGGATTGCATCGCAATGAATGGGATGAATTATGGAGTTATCCGGGAAAAGTACTTAACTACAAACCGTTGATGCCAGTGCCGGGAAATCATGACAGTCAGGATGGTTTGGGAGCGGGTATGTATCAGGAAATGTTCAGTTTGCCAAAAAACGGTCCGAAAAATTTGCCGGAAGAAATGACTTATTCATTCAATTATCAGGATGCTTTATTTCTGATGATTGATTGTACATTGCCGGTTTCTGCACAAACAGACTGGATTGAAACACAGCTTAAGAATTCAAAAGCCAGATGGAAATTTGTCATGTTTCATTTTCCACCTTATAATTTCGTAGAACCGTATGATGATATTCGTAAAGAATGGTGCAGTTTGTTTGACAAATATCATGTAGATATGGTCATGAACGGACACATGCATTATTACCTGAGAACAAAACCGATGTTCAATGGCAAAGCAGTTTCTAGTTCGGCAAACGGAACAATCTACACCATGTCAATCAGTATTCCGGGTAAACAGGAAGAATGGCCAGCCGAAGATTATGCGGTAATACGTTATCCTGATGGACCTTTATATCAGCATATTTCTATCGTTGGTAATAAATTAGTTTATAAATGTCTGGATCCGGAAGGGAAAGTAAGGGATGAGTTGGTGATTGAGAAGTGAAGGGATCACCAAATAAAAGGAATCAACCCTTTCACCTTTTTCTTATATTCCAAATATTCAGCCCCAAACTGTTCAATCAAAGCTTTTTCCTCAATATTGATCCTCATTTTGAACACAATTAATACAGCAACTACAACTAGTATTAAACTGACCCAGTTATTCAGAGAAATACCATAACCAATGAAAGACAGCAGGGAAGCAAAATAGGAGGGATGTCTTAAATATTTGTAAAGTCCATCTTGTTTAAGTCGATGATCTTCCCGGATCGTAACATCCACTGTGAAAAACCGGCCGAGCCCAACAATTGCAGCAAGACGTAAAAGAATACCAATATAAATAATAGCCAGTCCAACATATTTAATGACAGGATTTACAGCAATTGGAAAGTAAAAATTCATCGAAATAACAGTAGCCAGAGTAATGGCAGCCACAACTGTTATCCAGATAATTGCCAGTGAATTTTTATCAGCATTTTGTTTATCTGTACCTTTCGAACGAAGCATCCTATTCAAAATTATTTCTGAAAGAAGCCAGATAATGTAGGTAATAAGGAATATAAGGGTCATAGGTTTGTAATTGTTATGATCGAAATTTTATTGTTCAGTTTATGATGTAATTCTCTTAAAATCAATTATTCCCTTATTCATGTTTACCTACTTTGGTCCTGAAAAAGCCATTTGCACAAAGCTCCGTTTGCCGGCTTTCATTTATTTCCAGAATGTGAAAATTTATGTTCCCATATAAGCTGTCACCCAGCTTGTATTGTGATTTATCTAATGTTAAAGTTTGCCCGATTAATTTATAAACAGGGTCCTTTTTCTTGTCAGTATCTAAATCGGTATAAAAATAAGGCTCGGTATAAAATTTGCCGTTTTTGTAATTAATAATAAATCCGTCTCCTCCTAATCCCGAACCTAAACCAACATTTATGGTGAGTATTTCAGGATTAAAATAATAACTCCTGCAATTATAATGTTTAGATGATTGAACAGGATTTGCTCCGCCATATTCCTTTGTAAATATAACGTCGCTGGTTCGTCGCATGGAAGTGTCATGTTCGTAAACAGCCAGTATTTCTTTTTGGGTATTCAATTTTTGGTAAATCGGATTGCCGGAAATTGTGCTGTCAAAATCAGCATTGCCCCAAACGATTGTTTTTTCCTTTTTACATGAGCAGAAGAATAAGAATATAATAAGGAATAAAGAGGGCTTCATGAAGTAACTTTTAAAAACAGATAAATCGGATTGTGAAAATAGCAAAATTAATCAGCAAGCAAATAATGTACACGGTTGATTAATTTTAATCTGTTTCCCGCTATCTGATTTTTAGTTACAATTCCATTACCATAATCTTTTCAGTTCGTTTTAATACCATCATTTGTGAAGGTGCGGATTTGTCTTCAAAACCTAGTTTGTAATAAAGTTTATGTGCTTCCGGCATGCGCATGGTGGTTTGCAGCCACAGTTCTTTTGCTGCATTTTCCTTGCAGCGCGTAATACAGCGTTCAATCAGTTTAGTTGCAATGCCCAGTTTTCTTGCTTCTTTGTCAATGATCAGTTTTGCAAATTCAAATGTATTTTCGTCCAGTCGTTTCAGGGCCACACAACCAACTACTTTATCATTATACACGGCGTAAAATACAAATCCGCCTTTAAGTAAATATGCCTGATCAGGATTATGTAACGTGTATTTATCTTCCTCTTCCAACGTTCCGTTCAATACTTCAAGTAACCAGTTTCCAGCCAGTTCATAAAAATATTTTTTTAAAGAAGGTTTATAATCAAGAATCTGAACCTGTTGTAACTCATCTGCTATTTTTAATTTTTCATTGATCGGGGTTTTTGAAAGTTCTTTTTCAATGCGGCTGATCATGTTCAAGAAATCGGGGTGGCCTACATCCAGTACATGTTTTAATGTATCTCCAAACGGCAGCCATATTTTTTCAAGTTCTGGCAAAAGTTCTTTTCCTTTTGCTGAAAGAGAAATGTGCTTGGAGCGTTTGTCGGTAGGATGTTCCTGAATATTTACAAGACCCGAGGTTTCAAGTTCCCGCACTACATTTTTTATAGTTATATGTGAAAAACCAATTTCATCGGCCAGTGCTAACACCGTTTTTGGTTCATCATTTGTAGCCAAGATATAAAATACAGAAAACCAGCTTGCTTTGAAATTAATATTGCTGTCTTTGTAAATTTTATCGCCATCAACGTATAATTTCTCGCTGATGCGTCTGAACCTTGTTGCACCTGCAAGATATCCTAGTTTTGCTATGTTATCTGTCATGTTTGTATATATGAAAGTACTTTCATAAAAGTATGAAACGTCTTTCATATATACAATACATATTGCTTTTTATCATGAGATATTTACAAAATCTCAGTAATCCCTGCTAGAATCACAATCCAGATTTTATCCATTTTTATAGATTCCTGTCCGGCTGCTATCAATACAGATGAACTAAAAATGGCAGATATTGAAATCCATATTAGAATATGAGCTAGTTTGAAGTCCCAGTCATTCCATTTTTTTCTTTTTTCTATTAGTATATTCAGTCCGCTTTTTAACGGTTTTGTTGAATTGAAATTTTTATTTTTCATTTGGCTGGCTATAAAATATGTAATCAGCACGATTACACATCAGGTAATATATTCGCAAAGAAAAACAAATTTTATAGTATTGTTTTTACCGGTTAATCAGTTTGTAATGAATTGTTATTTAGAGGTTTATGATCCATTTCGGGTATTGTCTCTACCCGCTGGTCATCCCCAAAGGAACGTTTCGTGTTTAAACGGCTTATTCCATAATATACTCTACTTAAATCTAACCTGAGCACCTTTCAATTCTCCATGCGAACTGATTGCTACAATAGCGAATAAACCAATAATTGCCAATGTAAAGAGAAGATTGATTGTCCAGCGGCTGATATGAAATCCTCTGTTACTGAATTGCGGTTGAGACCGATCGATCAGAAAATAGATCACTAAAATATTGACAATATAAAGGTACTGTTCAATGCGATAAGTGCTCAAAAATGCGCCGGTAATAAGAATGCTCAAAAAAGTATAAAGCCCCAGATGACCAAAAAAGAATTTTAATATATCGTGATAACTTATTTCAATGGTTTTTTCTTTGAACCTGAAATAGAAATAATAAAGCCAAAACGATGCCATTATCAGCACTGAAAATAACGCAGTCCATTGAATATTTTGAGCAAGATTTATACCGTCCGCAATCGGATTTATTAAGCTGATCATTTCAATCAACCGTTCCTTTTCAAACGATTGATCCCAAACAATGAATGGAATAATAAGAACAATAATAATGAACGGAGCCAGGAGTTTATTCCGGCTTGTTTTTTCATTGGACAAAGCCCAAACAGAAGTAAAAGTACCATAAGCCATTCCAATCCCGCCAAAAAAGCCAATGGAATATTCCATCACGTTCCAGAAATTGAATTTAACTCCTGACACATTTCCAATAACCTGTAAAAAATTGCCGAAAGCAAATCCAAATCCTGCTCCAAACCCTGTAAATATAGCAACCCGTAAAGCTGCATATTGCTCATTACGAATCATATACCAAAATAAAGCCACGTACATTCCGAAACATGCGGCCCAGGCTTCTGATCGGGGAGGAGTCATGAGCCAACCTAGTTCTTCAATCAAAAGATAATAGAAAACGATAGCAGAAACGACCATTTCGACAATAAGCTGGTGCCATTTAACGGGTTTATCAAGATTGTCGGCCAACATTAAACCAAATAATCCGCCGCCCAATAATCCGAATAATCCGCCGATTATGAATAACATCAGCAAGCCATAATATACATTTCCAAAATCAATACCCCGGCCATATCCGACTACAATTCCATAACTGATAATGCCGCCAATTCCCCAGCCAGCTGCTGATGCCAGAGTCAGATGAAAAGCTTTATTATACCAATCCTGCCTTTTTGCTAATAAAATAATACTCAACGCACCAATTCCACCTGCCCAGGCAGCTCCCTGTTCATGACCAAATTGTCCGCGGATTGCCCATGCAGTGCCGAGGGATATACCGGCGATGAATAGAGAAAAAAGGAAATTTCGGTTCATAAAAAGGAAGTATTTTGAACATAATACTTTTGCCTTTTAAAAACAGACTATTCATTTCGTGATTTCTGCTGAATAGCCTGAAATGTAGTTTATTTAGTAAGATGGAAGAGAGAATTTAAAGTAATAATTAACATTTATGGAGCAGAAACTGGCAATCAACGGAGGAAAAAAAAGTATTAAAAAAACTTTCTCATGGCCAATATACGATGAGCAAGAAGTAAACGCTGTTTCAGAAATTGTCAGAAGCGGTAAATGGGGAAATCCGGATTGCGGGGACGAAGTTGCCAAATTTGAAAAAGAGTTCGCTGCTTTTTGTGGAAGTAAATATGCGGTAAGTTGTGTGAACGGTTCCGTTTCGCTTCGTTTAGCTTTGATTGCCTGTGGCGTAAAACCAGGAGACGAAGTGATCGTTCCTCCTTATACGTTTATTGCTACTGCTTCTACGGTGATAGAATGTAATTGTGTGCCGGTGTTTGTAGATATTGATCCGGATACTTATAATTTGGATCCCAAAGCTATTGAAGCAGCCATTACAGATCGTACCAAAGTGATTATTCCGGTACATTTTGGTGGCCTTGCCTGTGACATGGAAGCGATTATGGATATTGCAAAAAGACATGGATTACGTGTTATTGAAGATGCAGCTCACGGGCATGGAGCAGAATATAAAGGCAAAAAGCTGGGTTCTATTGGTGATGCAGGTAGTTTTAGTTTTCAATCCTCCAAAAACCTTACTTCCGGGGAAGGCGGAATGGTGATCACCGATGACGATGATTTATATGCAATGATGAATTCGTTGCGTAATGTTGGCCGTATTGAAGGTGGACAATGGTATGATCATTACAATCCGGGCTGTAATTATCGTATCACCCAAATGCAGGCTGTATTACTTTCGCATCAGTTAAAAAGGCTGGAAGAACAGACTAAACAACGAAATGAAAACGGATTGTATCTGAATGAATTACTGAAAAATATTGAAGGAATAATGCCTTTGCAGCGTGGAGAGGAAATTACGATGCATTGTTATCATATTTATATCTTTAAATACGATGCATCAAAATTCGGGAATTTTCCCAGGGATAAATTCGCCGAAATGCTGGCTGCAGAAGGTGTCCCTTGTTTTAAAGGTTATCCGCATCCCTTGTATAAACAGCCTCTTTTCCAGAATAAAAACTTCATGTGTTACGCCATTCCGGAAACGGCAGATTATAGCCAGATATATTGTCCGGTTGCAGAACAAGCATGCAGCACCGATGCAGTTTGGATTTTACAGCATGCGATGCTTGGCGAAAAAGAGGATATGGAAAATTTTGTCGGGGCAATTTTAAAGATTCAGGAAGGAGTTAGATGATTCCCGAATCTTTAAAGCGAGATTTGAGATAATAGTAAACTCAAACCCCAAACTGCCCCAAATGATGGTCCAGATGTTTGTAAAACATTACATTCCATTCTTCTTTGCTGAGTTTGCCAAATGAAAGTGACTCTTTATTATCAAAATAATCACTGCCCAATTCCTGTGTTTTTTTTATGTAAGAGACCAAACGATTTTTTTCTGTGTCAAAATCCCTTTCGTCTTTGATGAGGAATGCAGGAGCAGTTTGCGAATTCTTTTTGTAAGGTTTTGGGCCAACTACGGAATCTTTTATGAAGGTTTTGAGGATAAATTTCATAAACATATTCGGAGCTTTGTGCTTATCTTCATATACCATTTCATACGCTACACAGCAATGTGCGAACATTTGCGCCGCATTCATTTTACCCCAAAGCGGTGGTGAAGTTGGTTTGAGATTATTGATTCTTGCAATTACTTCATTGGTTATTTCTGGCTGGAAAATATTTTTCATATTATACGATTTAGTAATGCGGTTGAAGATATAAAGCAGGTAGTAGGAAGCGTAAGTTACTGATTTTTAATTGATATTACTGTTGATAAAAATTAGTATAAATATCTGAAAGCGCATCGTTAAAGCCCCAACCCATATCGGCGGTGTCATGCACAACTTTGCGTGTGCGGTCTGCAAATTTGTCAAGCAGATTGTTATTGTATATGATCACAAGTGCTTTATCATAAGTGCCTGCCAAATTTCAATAAAAGCTTTCATCCATGTCACCAAAATCCCTGGTAAATTGTACGCCGGTTTCAACATAAAAAAATATCAGGTCGATCAGCCACAAGGTCAATGATTTTATCCTTATCCAGTTATTTCAGCTCTTTCTTTAATTCAGTCAGTCAGTCCAATAGTTCCGATTGTAATGTTTTAGCAACCTTATCTATTCGTTTTATTTAGTATTAAAACTAACAGATATGCAGAAACTATACCCAGAAATAAGTAAAATTTAAAAATGATCAGTTTTACCCTTCTTGTATTTGATAAATACGTTCAATGTTTCCCACTAACCTTCACCCGCACGCCCTCACTATGAGCTGTAAATTCCGGTGCGTACATACACTGTATAGTCGTAATTCCATTTCCAAAATCTCCGTCATGCGTTACGAACATAGCGTATTCAAAAACGTAGGTTCCTTTTTTTAAGTGATTGAAAAAGAAATTGGTACTGGCATCCTTTGTAGTTTCATAATAATCCAATCCATCCTGCCATTTGTATTCACTAAGTACATTTACAGGTTCGAAAGCAGAAGCACGTAAGTCTTTCATGTGTACATATTCCATATCCCGGTCTGCGCGAAGTTCTATCCGGACTTTAATTTTATCGCCTACATGAAGTATAGCATCTTTATTGACCGGCGAAAGTATTGGTCCAGTGTCTGAGTTCTTTTCAATAAACAGTTTTTTGGAAAGTTTCAGAGGTGTTTCTGCAAAGGTAATTTTGTCCATATCCTCAAAATATTGCCAATAAACTGCTCCCCAGGTTTGCAGAGTGGCGGAAGCATTGTTCTTCACTTCAATTCTAATGTTTCCCATTTCGGGCGCAATCTTATTTCCTTCAATGGTTTCTTTGAAGTAGCCAGTTCCGGCTTCTTGTTTTTGTTCAGAGGTCTTTAAAATTGTTTTTCCCAGACTAATGTTTGTCGTTGTCCCGGCTGATAACCAATCACTTCCCTGTAAAAGCAATGCATAACAAGCTTCGGCGGTAGCTTTGGTACTTTCCCAACTATTGGTTTGCTTGTTTTTTAATAACCAGATTTTTAGGTCATCCACCGTTTTTGTATCATGCTCAATTTCCTGAAAAGCTTCAATTAACAATGCCTGCCGTTCAATTGGCGCTTCGTACCACCACCAGCTGCGTTGGAAACTGTTCCAATACATGCCCGTTTCTTCATTGTTAATTGCTGTTTCTTTTAGCGATTTCAGGATGGCTTTTGGCACAATCTTTTCGTTTGTCCGGTGAAGTGCAAGCGCGGTAAGTCCCTGTAAATATTTGGATTGAGAAACCCAGGTAAGTTTAGCTTGTTCCCTGAAATACGAATAAGCTCTCTGAGAGGTTTCAGGAATTTTTTGTTCAGGAAAAAAACTTCTCATGTATAAATATTGAGTGGCGATGGCACCGGGCATGTACTTTTTCAGGTCCGTTTTTTCTCTGATTAACTGGTCATAATCTTCATTTATTCTTTTATCAAGATAAGTAAGAGCAGTTTGCAGGATTGCGTTAATTTTATCTTCCTGACCTTTTTGTAATGCATTTATCTTTTTCAAATGCCCGATTCCTGTAACAATATATTGTGTCATGTAACGGTCATCCGGCCCGCCTTTAAACCATGTAAAACCGCCATTTGAACTTTGCATTTGTGCAAGTTTTTCCAGATTTGCATTTAATTCATTGCCCATTTTGACCAGGTCAAATAAGAGCGCAATATTCTTTTTTTGCTGCGATTCCGTTTTTGCTGCCAGCACCCATGGCGTTTCTTCCAGCAATACTGATTTCAATTCCTGGTTTTTTTGCAGGTTACTGAGCAAAGCCGTTGTATCTTCTGTTCGCCAGGTTTCAAAAACTTTGGCAATTCGTGGTGAGCTGTTGGCAATATTTGCTGCTAATGAATTGGCATAATAACGGTTCCAGATTTGTTCTGAACAGTCATTTGTAGTTGTTGTCAGATACGGCAAAACTTGCACAGCGTACCAGGCGGGATTGCTGGTGTATTCAACAGTCAAAGATTGATTGGTAAGCGTATTGGAATTACCGGAACTGATCAGCTTTTCAAATTTGAAATTCTTACTGCCATCTCCGCGCATGGCCAATGGCATGGTTTCTGTCACCAATGTACTGCTGCTGAGCACGGGCAAAACATTTTCTTCTCCGTCAGAAACAGATCCGGATTTGGCAACAATTCGCCATGTTAATGTTTTGCTGAAATTGATTGGAACTTCAACTGGAAATAGTACAGATTTACTTTCTTTTGATTTTAAACTGAAAGACTGATTAGCATTTGTATTTTTAAAAACTTCATCAACAGGTTTATTTGTTTCAGTATCAAATAATTGAAAATTTACAGTCCCGTTCATTTCTTTGTCCGTAAGATTTACAACTTTCGAACTGAAATCAATCTGATCTCCTTCACGTAAAAAACGAGGCGGATTAGGCTGCACCATCAGATCTTTTTGCGTAATAATTTCTTTGCTGCTATATCCAAGTGCCAGATCCTTAGTATGTGCCAATGCCTGAAATTTCCAACGCGTCAGAGCTTCAGGCATAGTGAAGGAAAATTCAATTTCTCCTTTTTCATTATTGCACAAATCAGGAATGAAGAATGCGGTTTCATTGAAATTTTTGCGGATCGTGTTTTCCTTTACCGCTTTTAATTTTTCAATTTCATTTTTCAGCTTTACCTGGCCGGGAGCTGTTTCTTCGGGTACTTCTTCATCTTTTTTTGTTTCTCCATAACCGACGGTTACTACTTCTTCCAAAGCATTTTGGTCAAACGCTAATTCTACGACACTTCCTTTTGAGGTTTTGTATTGTTTCTCTTCTGTATTTAATCCTCTGATACGAATACCCCGGTTACCACCGCTAAGAACATTGGATATTTTTGGGCTGTAATTAATCCCTAATAATTCATCATAAATTTTCTCAAATGATTTATAATCAGTAATTTGGGAATAACTGATGAGAGCCTGATCAAAAGTGAAATTCCGGGTATCACTCCAATTCTTTAATTCAGATTTTAGTAACCAGATATTGGGTTTTATCCATTGATGTTTATAAAACTGATCCAGAGAAGCATCATACATACTGGCCAGCATTTCTGTCGCTACCTTTTCCTTTTTATGACCTGTAATTTTCACCTTCCATTTTTCCTGACTTCCCGGCAATATTTTATCACGAAACGTGGCATATTCTATATGCAGATCTTTGTTAGTCCACGGAACCTGAATGGTTTCACTGTAAGTGTAAACTCGGTTGTGTTTAACAAATAAATAATCAGTTTGAAAACCGCCACGGTCGGTTTCATTAGCAGAAAAATCCAGAATCCGTTTTTGGTTGTTCAGTGGAAAAAACGAAAATGGTTTAGTCATATTAATCGGATTCTGGCTTGAACTGTTAATCACAAATACATTCTCCGCAGAAGTAGCAATTTCTATTGTTGTTTTTTCTCCCGGTTCTATCGGATTGCTTTCCTTTGTCCACAAGTATAACGGCCGGTTTGTTTTATCACTTTTCTGATCAGTCAGTTCAGTATATTTTACATCTTTAATTTCCTGATTTATTTCATCATGCGTGCTGATTTCAATTTTATAAAAGCCTGGCTGAAACGTTGTTTCTGATACCTGAAATTTCTGACCGGAAGATATTTTTTGTATTTTCTCCAAAATTAAACCGTCTTCAGTCCAGCTTTCCCGTTCCGTTTCCTGGTCATATTCATCATGAGGAAAGTTGGTAATATATTCTGTTTTGGACATTACAAACAAATCCGGACGTTTCCAGTAGCGTTCCCTGATCAGTCGTTTTTCTGGCAAAAGCCTTACAATTTTCACTTTCACTTCTGATGGATTAAACTGTCCGTTCATGTTTTCTACACGGATATTTAAGTTTTTCAGACTGTCAGCAACAATTTTTTCAGGAATATTTACCTTCAATAACAACGATTTATATCCAACAGAAACCATTGCTTCGCCGCTCCTGGTTTCCCCGTTGCTATCGGTAATGTCGGTATAAATGGTATAGTCAAAAACCGGTTCCTGTTTCCTGTCGATTTTCCGGTCAGGAATGGCTTCAAATATTACTGAGAATTTGCCTGAATTATCTGTTACAGTTTCACCATGTGTAATTTCCATAGGAGCAGGAGGGAGCCACCAGCGTTTGGACAACCATGGATAAATAAAACGCGGACTACGAACGACACGATAAGTTACTTTCGCCCCATTAATCAGATTTCCTGCATAAGACAGGGCTGATCCGGTGACTTTAATACTGTCATTAACTTTATAAGCAGTTTTCAGTGTGTCGAATGCAACAGAGAATTTCGGTCTTTTATATTCTTCAACATGAAAATCAACGGTAAATTTATCGTCGGCCTCAATGTAAAAACGACCATTCAACAGATTTTGAGGTAGTTTGAAAGAGCCGGAAAAACTCCCATATTCATTTACAGTTTTAGTAATTTTTTCTACGGATTCACTATTACCGTTGTACAGTTCTATAATTATTTCCTGTTTTTGATCTGTTAAGATTCCATTGCCTTTTCTTGCAATTCCTTTATAATAAACTGTTTGCCCGGGCCTGTACAAACTTCTGTCTGTAAAAAGATATATTGATTCAATCTGCTTGTTATCTTTTTCATTGTTATAATAATTTGTATAAATAGGATATTGCAAAAACAACCGGTCTTTTTCGTGTGTTATTTCCAGTATGTCATTTGTTGGCCGGTTCAAATCTGATTTAATTTCACGTGTTCTGTGAAAATATCCATAAACATCTGCAATGAAAAGCTGACCTTTTTGCTTTATATTTATTCGCGTTGAATAATCATAATTACTTTCCCAAATCCTGATTTTGGCACGGGATAAAGGCTGTCCTGTATCACGATTTAGTATAAAATAATCATCCTCCTTCTGTACAAAACTGATATTGGAAACATGTAATAACCGGGCACCAATATTTGCTTTTTTGTCATTAAACTGTGCATCCGTAGAAGCAAGAATGATATATTCACCCACCGGCAATGCATCAATTTTTATTTCCACACTATGTTGCTGGTAATCTTTTGTATCTGGCAATGCCTGTTCCCAGCTTTTGATCGATGCTGCACTGGTCATTAAGCGCAAAGTTTCGGTGGTAAGTCTTTGACTTAGTTTGATCTTTAAATCATCTGTCGCACGAATAAGTTTTAAATGCAGCTTATCAGAATTCTTGTACTCTACCAGCATACGAAAAGGTTTTTCAGGCACATTTACGTTTTCAGTAGAAAATTGCAGGCTTTTTTGGCGGATCGTATTCAAAAGATTGTAAGCGTTAATTCCACCTTCTGATGTAGGATTTTGTTTGATGATTTTTTCACAAATTCCAACTGCTTTTACTTTTTCAAAACGGTAAGTTGTATCCCGGTCTGCATCAAACTGACGGCCTTTTTCATCAAATAGGCATGCAATTAAATACCAGGCTTGTGCTGCGGCAGGTAAGTTTTGGTACTGATTTGCAATATGATTAAGCGCTTTGAAATATAACTCATCTCCATCCGGATGTACCGATTTCTGCTTTACATATTGCAACCTCAGCAAATCCACATCAATTAATGCATCAGGTTGTTTGTCATTGATATGAAAGGAAATTAATTTTTGATATAATTTTAATGCATAAAATTCAAGCGCTGTTGTGTCTTTGGTTACGAATTTGTGATTTATAAAAATAGCAGCTGGACTAAAAGCCACGGAATCGTTGATCTCAAATGCATAAGCAGGTTTTTTGACATTTCTTTCATCTGATGAAAAGTAGGTCAGGGCTTCCTGTACCAATAAATCGTATAATGTTGGTCGTAGTTTACGTACATTCCCTTTTGTAATAATGGCATCAAAAGGCTGCAATAAAGTTTGTTTTAACTTTTCCTCAGGTTGTAAAGAAAGCAAATATAATGCAGAGATTTTTGCATGAAAATCCTCAGTTGTCCACGTACTGATATCATCTTTCTTAAATCCTGATGTATTTGTCCGGTTATAGATTTGCCAGCGAACGGTTTGATAATATTGATAATATTTTTTTGCCAGTAAACTGGTCAGAATGGATTTAGCGGCTCCCGAATTTTCTGAAATCTCCTTTTCCAGTTCCTGAATAGAAATAATGGCCGCATTTTCCTGATTTTCAGTCTGTAAATCAATCAGGTAATTAACTGCTTTGATAAGTTGTGCTTCCTGTTTTTCATTTTTTGCCTGTTGATATATTTTTTTTACTTCTGGCAATGCAGATTTAGGAAGACCTTTCTGTAAATAGTTCTCTACAATTTTCCATTGCTTATCATAAGTTTTAGTTACAATCTGACCATTTACTTTTAATGGTAAAATGCTGATAATAAGGATAATAACTAGAAATAAATAAAATACTAATAACTTCATATTTGGCAGTAACAGATGTAATAATTACAGTAAAGCTACGTGGTTGTTATAAAGCAGGAAAGGAAATAATAGTATTAAGAAAGAATAATATTCAACAGAATATTCTGAAATAAATTTTCTTGAACGAAAACAAAATAGAAATTAATGAATTGCGAAAGTAAAAAAGTAAGTCATTGCCCCTTTGTACAATATGAACTATCTTTAATAGCTCATTTAAGGGAATATAATTAATACAAATAGAAATTGCACGGAATTTAGTTTTAATCTTTATGCGGACAGTATTGTTAATTGGCGTGGTGATAATAGCACTGGTAATTGGAAAACTTTTTATTTTTTCCAAGCCAGGTTCAGATAAGCCTGGAATTAGTGGAGGTGGTGGAAAAAGTGCGAAATCATCGGGTTCCGGGGTTCCGGTAAACGTTTATATTGTTGGTAGAGAGTCGATTGATAATCAAATTTTTGCTTCAGGAACAGTATTGCCAAATGAAGAAGTAAATCTGATGGCTGAAATTTCAGGAAGACTTATCAAACTGGATATTCAGGAAGGCGCTTATATACAGAAAGGACAGCTTATTGCTAAAATAAATGACCGGGAATTAAAAGCCCAGCTGCAAAAAATAGGTTATAATCAGGAATTGGCACAAAAAATAGAAGCGCGCCAAAAGAAGTTGCTAAATGTGGAAGCTATCAATTTGGAAGAATATGATGTAACTACCAATAGTATACGGGTGTTGGATGCCGACAAAGAAGTAATAGAATCACAGTTGGAAAAAACGGAAATCCGTGCACCGTTCAGTGGCAGGATCGGACTTAAAAATATTAGCGAAGGAGCGTATGTGGCTCCGGGTACGCCAATCGTTACGATTGTACAAAGTAATCCTGTTAAAATAGATTTCGCTGTGCCGGAAAAATACGCGCCTAATATCAGAAATGGTAATATCGTTAAATTTACTTTGGATGGTGATCCTTCTACTTATCACGCAAAAGTAATTGGGATAGATCCAAAAGTGGATGAAAATCTGCGCACATTACGCGTAAGAGCAGTCGCAAGTAATCCCGCCGGACGATTTGTACCTGGTATGTTTGTAAAAATTATGGCAAATCTGGATGCGAACAAATCGGCTATGATGGTGCCAACCGAAGCTATTGTTCCGGTATTGAAAGGTAAAAAAGTATTTATTGTCAAAAACGGAAAAGCACAGGAAGTTATGGTTACAACCGGTGTGCGTACTGACAAAAAAATACAGGTTATGGATGGCCTTCAGCCCGGAGATTCTCTCATTACATCAGGTATTATTGCAATCAAAGCAAACACAGCAGTTAAGGTAAATAAATAGTAACTACCCTTAACTTCCTAACTCCTTAACTTCTCATTTATGAGTATTTCAACGCTCTCTATTAAACGTCCTGTTCTGGCCATTGTGATGAATCTGCTCATCATACTGTTTGGATTTTTGGGTTATAAATTTTTGGGGATGAGGGAATTCCCTTCCATTGATCCGCCCGTCGTTTCAATTCGTACCAGTTATACCGGTGCAAATGCAGATATTATTGAATCCCAGATTACAGAACCTCTTGAAAAACAGCTCAATAGTATTGAGGGAATAAAATCTATTAACTCTACAAGCAGTCAGGGAACAAGCCAGATCACGGTTGAATTTGACATTGGTGTTGATATGGAGCGCGCTGCCAATGACGTCCGTGACAAAGTAGGTTCCGCTTCCAGAACCCTGCCTTTGGATATTGAAGGCCCGCCGGTTGTAAGTAAAGCTGATGCCAATTCAGAACCTATTATTGTTTTGACTTTCAAAAGCGATACACGTTCTCACCTCGAAGTAAGTGATTATGCAGAAAATGTAATTGCCCAACGCCTTCAAACCATTGAAGGAGTAAGTGAAATCCGGATATTTGGCCAGAAAAGATATTCCATGCGTATTTGGATGGATCCGATCAAAATGGCTTCTCTCGGAATTACAACACAGGATGTAAAGGTTGCTTTGGATAAAGAAAATGTGGAATTACCCAGCGGAAAACTGGCGGGTGATAACACGGAACTTACTGTAAAAACAATCGGCAGGTTTCGGACTGAAGAAGATTTTAATGAGCTGATTATTAAAAATTCTACTACGCAAACAATTCATTTAAAAGACATTGGTTTTGCGCAATTAGGTCCTGAAAATGAAGAAACGGTGCTGAGACTGGATAATGTTCCTATGATCGGACTGGCCATTTCGCCCATGCCGGGAGCAAATTATCTGAACATTGCGGAAGAGGTAAATAAACGGATGGCTGAAATTAAAAAGGAGCTGCCGAAAGATTATGAACTGGATACATTAATAGATAACACCATTTTCGTAGAACGTTCGATTGAGGAAGTAGGAGAAACCTTGCTTATTTCAATTGTACTGGTTGTACTGATCATCTACTTATTTTTCCGTGACTGGCTCATTGCATTCCGTCCGCTGATTGATATTCCTGTTTCACTTATAGGGACTTTTTTCGTGATGTATATCATGGGTTTTTCTATCAATGTTTTAACCTTACTCGCAATTGTTCTGGCGACAGGTTTGGTAGTAGATGATGGTATTGTCGTCACGGAGAATATTTTCAAGAAGATAGAACAGGGAATGAAGCCGGTTGAAGCGGCTATCAAAGGTGCTAATGAAATTATTTTTGCTGTTATCTCGACTTCCATTACGCTCGCTTCGGTGTTTTTACCTGTAATTTTTATGCAGGGATTTGTCGGGAAACTTTTCCGTGAATTTGGAATTGTAATCTCAGCTGCGGTTCTTATTTCAGCATTTGTTTCTCTTACGCTTACACCTATGCTGAATGCTTATCTGGTTCGCAAAGACACCAAGAAAAGCTGGTTTTATGAAAAAACAGAGCCATTTTTTGTAAGCATAACGGAGAACTACGGTAACGCTCTGGCGCAATTTCTTAAAATGAGATGGGTTGCCATTCCATTAGTCGTAATTACCTTGGGAATGATTTATTTCTTTGGTAAAGATTTACAGTCTGAACTCGCACCTTTGGATGACCGGAACTGGTTTAGGATCAACATGACTGCACCGGAAGGTTCCTCTTTTGAATTTACAGATAAATATGTACAGGATGTCGGTAATATGCTGATGGATTCTATGCCTGGAAAAAAAGGATTAATGCTGATCACTTCTCCCGGAAATTCAGGTTTGGGTGCTGCAAATACAGGAAGTGGCAGGATTGCATTGGTTGATAAAAAAGACAGAAAAGAAACACAGCAGGAGATTGCAGATTATATCAATCAAAAGCTGAAACAAATGCCGGATGCTAAATCTTTCGTGGTTCAGCAGCAAACGATCTCTGTGGATTCACGCGGGGGATTGCCAATCCAATATATTATTCAGGCTCCTGATTTCGCAAAGCTGAGAGAATATCTCCCAAAGTTTATGGAAGAAGTTTCTAACGATCCGACTTTTGCCATTAACGATGTCAATTTAAAATTCAGTAAACCAGAATTACAGATTACTATTGACCGGGAAAAAGCGAAATCCTTGGGTGTATCTGTACAGGACGTAGCACAAACAATGCAACTGGCATTTGCCGGACAACGATTTGGCTATTTCACAATGAATGGTCGTCAGTATCAAGTTATTGGCCAATATGACAGAACCAACCGGGACGAGCCGCTGGACTTAAAAAGTATGTTTGTAAGAACAAGTAGCGGAAGCTTAGTACAGCTGGATAATATTGTAAAAGTGGAAGAAGAAAGCAGTCCGCCGCAACTTTTCCATAATAATCGTTACATGAGTGCAACGGTTCAGGCTGCTCTGGCTCCTGGCAAAACGATAGGCGATGGGATTGCAGCGATGGATAAAATCAGGGACAAACTCAAAGATGAATCGATTCAAACAGCTTTGGGTGGATCATCAAGGGATTTTGCAGAAAGTTCTTCCAATACGATGTTTTCTTTTTTCCTGGCATTACTATTGATTTACTTTATTCTTGCCGCACAGTTTGAAAGTTTTGTGGACCCGTTAATTATCATGATTACCGTTCCTCTGGCTATTGGTGGTGCCGTATTCTCATTATGGCTTTTTGATCAGACATTAAATATTTTCAGTCAAATCGGAATGATCATGCTGATCGGGCTGGTAACTAAAAACGGGATACTAATTGTCGAGTTTGCCAATCAGTTGCGGGAGAAAGGACTTGGAATAAAGGAAGCGGTTCTGGAAGCTGCCACCTTACGTTTCCGACCGATTCTAATGACCAGTCTTGCTACTATTCTGGGTGCTTTACCTATTGCAATGGCGTTGGGATCAGCAGGAAGAAGCCGTATGTCAATGGGGATTGTGATTATGGGCGGGTTACTTTTCTCACTCGTATTAACGTTGTATGTAATTCCTGCCATGTATACTTTCTTATCCCGTCCTAAGAATTTTGATAATATGAAAATGATTGACAGGATTGCGAGGGAAAGTGAATTAGAGGAAGAGGCGCATGTGTAATAAATAGTATTAAATAACAAAAAATGCCGCCAAACCAATTTGACGGCATTTTTTTATATCTAAATTTCAAAACAAAATCTAAGCCTCAACCATAAATTTATTATTCACAGTTGCCATTGAATGCGTTCCCATACTTTTTAGCATTCTTACATGTGAGCTCAATGCATTGATAAAATCAGATTTGGCATTGTAATCCAAGCCATATTCCTGAGCTGTTGCTCTTACAATCGGCGACAATGCATGGTAATGAATATGAGAAATAGAAGGAAATAAATGATGCTCAATCTGGTAATCCAATCCACCGATATACCAGGATAAAATGCGGTTTTTACCTGCAAAATTTGAAGTAGTTTGTAACTGATGTACTGCCCATGCTGTTTCAACGCCTCCTGAATTATCTGGTTCTGGCTGGTCAACACCTTCAACTACATGCGCCATTTGGAAAACAGTACTTAATATGATTCCCGCAGTACAATGCATGGCCATAAATCCAAGAAACCATTGTCCAAAAGTTAACGACGTAAAACAAAGCGGAATAACGCATATAAAGACTACGTAAGCCAGTTTGCTAATTATTAACGTTATAAGTTCATCTTTTGGAAATGGCTTTGTAAGTCCTGACTTTGACATTTTATTGAACAAAGAAATTTCTTTAAAATCTTTCCATAAAAATGATAAAGTCATCAAACTATATAGCAAAAAAGCATAGATATGCTGAAAGCGATGTATGCTTTTTTGCTTTTCCTGGAAGGATAAACGTAGTAGGAATTTACCGGTAATATCCTCGTCTACTTCATGAATATTGGTATAGGTATGATGAAGCCTGTTGTGCTGCACTTCCCAGTTATAGGCATTACCACCTAACAGATAAATAGAGGCGCCGAATATTTTGTTTAATATTTTAGAAGTAGCCAACGAACCGTGAATTGCGTCATGCATTACTGACATTCCAACTCCCGCTACACCAAGGCCCATAACAATGGAAAGAAAAAGCATTCCGAGGTTTGAAATGAAACCTGACATAATTAATATGTAAGGAATCATGTAAAGGCTTATCATAAATAATGCCTTATAAATAATTTGAGATCCTCCTGATTTACAAATATTATTGGCTGAAAAGTGTTGGTCTACACGTTGGCGGAGTGTTGGAAAAAAAGTGCTTTTTTCCAGATTGGTAAATTTGATCTTCTGATATTGCATAAAGCAGCGGTAGATGATGAAGCCATAAAGAAGATTCTCTTCCTTCAACTCTTATTGAACGGTGTTTCTTTTAAATTATTTATTAAAAGTATATATTATTTTACCGTTTGCCGAAATAATTCTAAATAAAAGGTATAATTCCCAATATTATTATGCAAAATTTGAAAATGGATACAAAAAATTAGGCCAGCGTATAGCTAACCTAATTTTTTGTATCTAAAATATGGAATTTGCTTATAAAGCGAATTTAGTTTTTATCTGATCTATAAAATCAAGTTTTTCCCATGTAAATAATTCAACCTCAACGACTTTCTCTTCGCCATTTGCACCTTTAAATGATTTTTTTACAATTTCATTTTTACGTCCCATGTGGCCATACGCTGCTGTTTCAGAATAGATAGGATTACGAAGTTTCAAACGTTGCTCAATGGCATAAGGACGCATATCAAATATTTCGTCAATTTTTACGGCAATTTCTCCGTCTGTTGCATCAATCTTGGAAGTACCATAAGTGTTGATGTACAATCCACAAGGTTTAGCAACACCGATTGCGTAAGAAATCTGAACCAGTACTTCGTCACAAAGACCGGAAGCTACCATGTTTTTTGCAATATGACGTGTTGCGTAAGCTGCTGAACGGTCTACTTTGGAAGGGTCTTTTCCTGAAAATGCACCACCACCATGAGCTCCTTTTCCACCGTAGGTATCAACAATAATTTTACGGCCTGTCAGACCAGTATCACCATGCGGGCCTCCAATTACAAATTTTCCGGTAGGGTTAATATGATGTGTTATATCGCCGGTAAAAAGTTTCTGTAATTCCGAAGGTAATTTTGCCTTCACACGTGGAATTACAATGCCAATGATATCTGATTTTATTTTAGCAAGCATAAGTGCTTCTTCATCAAAATCATCGTGCTGTGTTGAAACTACAATAGTGTCAATGCGAATAGGCACATTTTCATCACTATATTCTATTGTTACCTGCGACTTTGCATCCGGACGAAGATATGGAATCAGGTCAGGCTCATTGTTCCTGATATAAGACATTTCCTGAAGGATCTTATGTGCTAAGTCCAATGCAAGAGGCATATAATTTTCAGTTTCGCGGGTAGCATAACCGAACATCATTCCCTGATCGCCAGCGCCCTGAGCATTGGCTTTATCTTCAAAACTTTCAGAAACAACTGCACGATCCACACCTTGGTTAATATCTTCACTCTGATCATGAATGGCAGACAAAATACCGCAGGAATTAGCCTCAAACATATATTCACTCTTGGTATAACCAATTCTTCTGATTACTTCACGAGTAATTTTTTGAACATCCAGGTAGGTAGTAGTTTTCACTTCTCCTGCCAAAACCACCTGGCCGGTTGTTACCAGCGTTTCACATGCAACTTTGCTATTGGTGTCCCAGGCTAAAAAATTATCGATTAATGCGTCTGAAATTTGATCTGCTACTTTATCGGGATGTCCTTCAGATACAGACTCCGAGGTGAATAAATACGGCATAACTTACTATTTATGAATGTTATATTCGGTTTGAATATTTTTTTGGCCTAAATATGAGGTCACAAAATTGAACTTTTTTAAGAGATTAACCAAATTTAAGGTTTGAAAAATTGAAGGATTCCGTTACAATTAAATCATATAGAAATCAGATAAAAATAAAAAACCTTATCTGACATTTAACAGACAAGGTTTTTTGTTTTTATAAACACATGATAACATCATATAGGAACATTTACATGACGTTCTGCATGGTAACTGGAACGTACCAAAGGACCGGATTCAACATATTTTAATCCTCTTTTTAATCCTTCTACTCTGTAATTATCAAACATTTCAGGAGTTATCCAGTCAATTACTTCATGATGCATTTTAGTTGGCTGCAAATACTGGCCTAACGTAAGAATATCCAATCCGTTTTCAACCAGATCGTCTATTGCTTTAAGGACTTCGTCCTGAGTTTCTCCCAATCCTAGCATGATGCCTGATTTGGTACGTTGTCCAAACTCTTTGGTACGTTTTATCTGCTCAAGGCTTCTGCTATATTTTGCTTGTGGACGAACTGAACGATATAAACGCTCAACAGTTTCCATATTATGTGAAACAACTTCCTGTCCGGCTTCAATCATGTGGATCAAAGCGTCCCAGTTATTTTTCACATCAGGAATTAAAGTTTCAATAGTTGTTTCAGGAGTGTTTTCTTTTACCTGTCTTACAGTTTGATACCAGATCTCAGCACCTCTGTCTTTCAATTCATCCCTATTTACCGACGTGATAACGGCATGTTTAACCTGCATCAGTTTAATGGCCTCAGCAACGCGCCTTGGCTCGTCCGTATCATATTCGTTAGGACGCCCGGTTGCTACTGCACAAAAACTACAGCTTCGTGTACAAACATTTCCAAGAATCATAAAAGTGGCTGTTCCTGCACCCCAGCATTCACCCATATTAGGGCAACTTCCGCTTTCACAAATTGTATGTAATTTATAATTGTCAACTAACTGACGAACTTTACGGAATTCCGGACCGGCAGGAAGTTTTACTCTTAGCCAGTCGGGCCTTTTTCTACGCTCCGATGGGATAACTGGTAATTCAATCATACTTTTAATTAATATCGCTGATAATCAGGAATGTAAAATTTGATTATCGGTTAAAAATTTTAATTATCTTTTTTTGCTTCCAAAATAGAGTGTGATATATCCAGATGTGTAAAAGCTGCGGTT
>Ga0247734_1000783_pt1 | contig 26300 bp, 26 predicted proteins | sample UWRJL103311B2_FD_180933 | JGI IMG/M metagenome (GOLD analysis project Ga0247734, IMG submission 180933) | Plant litter microbial communities from Arlington Agricultural Research Station in Wisconsin, United States - UWRJ-L103-311B-2 | ecosystem: Environmental > Terrestrial > Plant litter >...
TTGCTGGTTTTTGCTAATAAAACCGATGTGAATGGGTGTATGGACCCAGAGGAGATCCGCGAAGTGAGTTGAGGCTCTTAAGAGATGTCGTTGGAAAATGCGTCTAACCGGATGCAGGGTCTCCAGCTTGACGCCATTAAAACACACCAGTGGCATATCATTCGGTGCAGTGCAATTGCAGGCACGAATCTCCAAGAAGGGTTGGCGTGGGTGGTGCAAGATGCAAAGAGCAGGCTATTCCTCTTTTAATCGCAGGCCTTAAATTGTTCGCACAATTATTCGGTGATTGATAACCTTCTAGCACAAACACTACGACAAGAACTCTTCTCTGTTCGGATAGGCGTTAATTGCTCAATAAGTTTATGCCGGGAAGTGGTTAATGCGGCTCTACGCCAGCAGTCAACCAGGTTGGACATGAATCATGTGCGAGTAGGGTCTGGTCCTGTTCCAGTTATTCCAAGACCATCACATCCATATCATGATGATGATGCAGGGATCTCGCGTGTGGTTTACGTGCGGCCGCTACTGAGCTGAGCTGAGTAAGATCGAGGCTACATACCTAAATGTAAACAATGGAATTGTATTGATGGAAATATGAAAAATGCCGCCTCCACAGTCACTTCCATTCCTTAACACCAGCCCCGAGTAGAGAGCAGAGGACCGAGTTTTCCTGACTAAATAATAATTGACAAGAAATTGTTTGGGTCGCAGGAACGGTCAAGGTCAAGAATAACCTTTCCCGTGGTACTGCAACTGGGAAAGGGCCAGCTCCAGCCCACGGCTTCAACAAGCGAAAAGTCCATCCATCATCCCTACCGTACCTTACATACAACCGTACTGTACCCATAGTCACACATCAGTACCGTACAAGGACCCCGCTGGCCGATGTTATTTTGTTCCTTTTTTCAGTGCTGTGCCCGTGCTCCCAATTGATCTATTTACAGTAGAAGCTGCTTTTCACCCGTGTCGAGATGTCTTCCCTTGCAGATGGCTCCGAGGACGTGACCGAATTTCTCAAAGAGATTAAAGGACTCGGAGAGCGGCGAGACGAAGAGGACGAACTAAGGAACAAGAAGCTTGAGGAAGAAATCTTGCAGGGCAGAAAGGAACGCCAGGCCCGCCGCGCAGGTATATACATAACTGACCATGCTTTTCCTTGAGATATCCCCTCGAAGCTAACTTGGGTCGCAGAACGCGCGCGTTCAATATCTCCCACTAAATCCTCACCTACGCATACCCCTACTGCATCGAGAACATCTGTCACGAAATCTAGCAGCTTGTCCGAAACTTTATCGCCTACAATTGACCCTCCAGAGGGACGCGAGCATCGACGCGAGGTTGCTCTTGGTGGTGCATTGGATCGTTTGACAGGTCAAGACACATCACCCCACGGCTCACCTACAAAGGAAAAAGGCTCTCCGTTCGACGGCGACAGTGACCCTGCCGGCCAGGCTACAAAACGAACATCTTCGGCAAAAGCCTCCCCATCTAGCGAAATGCAACCGAGAAACTCACCTCTCAGTTGGCAGAGACGCCCCAACTCTCAAGCATCCGACAGACCACGCACCCGTCCTTTATCAATAGTAGCTACAGAAAACGCGGCCCGCTCTCCAAGAGCTACACCAGAGCCATCGCCGGTGTCTTCTGCAGAGCCAACTCTCTCACGCGAGCAAATTGCACAGTCCCTCGCATCCAAAGATCCCGCATGGTTTAGGCAGACGGCAGACAGAGGGGCCAGCTCACCGGCATATAGACGGAATCAAGTAGAAGATGAAGATAGGTTAGATCACGGATCGAATTCAGTTAGAGTACAAATGCCAGGGATGTCGCGTGAGGCCTCAATGGAGACATCCATCACTGATACACCAGATCGTTCTGCTTCCTCTTCTCCAACGAGAAGCAGTGCCGGGCTCCAACAAGGTGGCTCCAGAAGTTCTGGTTTCGGATCTCCCGTTCCCCTCACTAGCGCACAAAGATTTGATCCTCCAAATATTGATTCTATGTCTGAGGCTCGCGGTTTAGCTATGTCACCCTCACAAGGCCGAATCTCGCCAGAGAGGCTGGATCGACCACCTTCCCCTACAAAGGGTATGGGTGGTTTTGTACAAAGCGCTATGATGAAGAGATCTGATAGTGTAAATAAGAGATGGAGTGTTCAATCACCCCCGGGCCTCAATCGAGGTAATTCCATTGCTAGTAATAGAAGCACGCACGATTCTAGCGCTCCTTTGGGCAGCATTGTCAATTCTTCAGGAGCATCTAGGCCAGACACTATGAGTAGAGATAATTCGCCGCGACCTCCTTCTCGCCCAACGTCGAGTCACAGCAATGCTACAATTACACAAGACGGTAGGCCTGGTACCTCAAGCTCAATGAGAAGTAGTATTACAGCATCTACGGATAAAGAAGGATTTGTGAAGCCTGGATTACCTGCCTCGCACTCTCAAACCCTCAAGAATACTGTCAGCGGTGAAGAGAATACTCCAAAGGAGAAACCGGCAGAGACCGAAACAACGCCGCCCTCAAGTCCTTCCAAAACCATGGACTCGCGAAGATGGAGTCCAACGAAGGCTAGCTGGTTGGAGAGCGCCTTGAACAAGCCCGATTCCCCGAAACCAAAAGCCGCCGCCGCTCCCCCACAGCAACCCTCATGGATGGCTGAAATCAACAAGGCTAAGACTAGAGGGAGCGTTGACCTAGGTCGCAGTCCAGTCAACACTCCTAAGCATGATGTTAACATTGGTGGCTTGATGAGGTCTCCTGCTCCGGGCAGTCTTGGAAAACCCATCGGCATGGGTGCTTTTCCTGTAGGCTCTTCTTCTGGAACAACTGCTCGGAGTCGCCCTGAAAGTGAAGCCAGCCAAATATCCCCGTTGGGAAGAAAGGCTCCTCCAATCACCAGCCCGAAGCCATCTCCAGCTGCTACCTTTCCTCCGTCAAATAGTAAGCCAAAGCCTGAGACTCCGTTGAAGAACGACTTTAGAGCAAATCTAAAACCCCGACAATTGCCTGCTGGAAGTGAGAAGGAGGAGCCAGAGTTCAAGAATGTTTTTGGTCAACTCAGGCGGACAAAGACACAGAACTACGTCGCCCCTGACGAATTGAAGGGCAATATCACACGTGGGAAAGCTGCTCTCAATATTACTGGTGGCCCGAAGAAAACAGAACGAGTGGATGAGTTCAAAGAAGCCATTTTGAAGAAGAAAGAGGATTTCAAAAAGGCTCAACTGGAGGGCAAAGGCGTTACCAAACCCGAACCAGCTCCAAGTCAAGTATCTGATATTCCCGAAGCCCTTGCAAAGAGACGAGATCTAGGCAAAGTAGACCCAAGTGCAACACAAGTTAAACTCACTTCGACTGGCTCTCCCTCGCCGGCCCAAGAACTTCCCAGAACCACTACTCCAAAGCAAGTTGGTACGCCTCCCCTGACCCAAGCAAAGGATGCTTTGGGCGGTAAACTTGCTGGGCGGTTCAACCCAGCACTTGCAGGGCTATTGGCTCGAGGACCACCTTCTGCGGGTAACGAGACATCAAGGTCTTCGAGTTCCACAGTATCCCATCGTACTACCAGCACAAGCACCTCCGCTACAGTAGAAAGCTCAGAGCCTGGCCCTCAGCTGACACATATGACTAAAGCCCGAGCCCGTGGACCTCGACGAAAAGCCCCATCTGGAATCCCAAGCTCTGTTACTACGACCGAGTCTGTACCTGATACAAAAGCATCACCTAAGTCCTCTACTCCACACGCAGAGACAACGGAGACAATAGATACAAACACCTCAAGAATTCAATCAACATTTCAAAAGACTTCAACACCATCACTAATTACGACAGATTCTTTGAAGAGTTTCAAGCATTCATCCAGCATCCCATCCACACCAAAAGCCGACATAGAAAATGCTGTTTCATCACAACCATCATCACCAAATAAACTTGATTTGAAGAGACGATCACAATTCCTCCAAGACTCTCCAAACAAGAGCAACAAGGGAGAGCCCAAGTTGGAGACCCCCAAGCCATTGTCCCCTACCAAGAAAGCTAATGCCGCCGAGATCTTTATAAACACCACTGATTCCAAGCCGGAATCGACAGAATACCAGACACCCAAACCCAGACCTGCGACTCCGGCCAAATCGCCATCCTTAAAGTCTAGAAGTCCTACTACTGAAAGACCTGTAGATTCCCCCAAAACAGCGAAGTTTCGGCCTTCACCTCTATCTCCTAAGAAATTTTCACTAAGCGTGCCTGTTACCTCGGACTTACCAAACTCGACCACTTCTAATAAAGCTATATCGGATCCCCTAGATACGCTTTATCCAACCCCATCACTACCCAAGAAAACGAACATCGGCGACCTGATATCTAAAGGCTCCGAAATATCAGTGCCGGAAAATGGAATGGACCGGCTTGAGAGTACCAGAACCCAGGCAACTGATCCATCCCCATCAGTAAGAAATGCGGCAGCAATGTGGGATCGACCATTAGCAAATGTAGCATCGCAGCCGTCGCGAGCTAGGTCTCCAATCAAGCTACCGACACATGATGATGAAAAGGCAGCACTGATTGGAGCTGGCTTACGCTCTTTGAGCCCGGTCAAGACTGAACAAATGCCAAAGAGCGCTTCACCGACTGCGCGTCAACTTCCAGTACCAGCTCTCATAAGCCCAATCAAAGCTAACAGCCCTGTGCTATCACAGTCTGCAGAGGCTTCGAAATTGGTGACAGATTTCTTTGAACCGCATGAGTCAGCGGCCCAATACGTGACTGATACTGCCGAACTCCTGAACCTCCGACCTGATAGGATTGCGAACGTCAAGACGGTAGAATCTGTTTTGTATCAATTCCCTGGTGACGGCAAGAAATACCTTGTTCCAAGCCACCAGGAGCGTTTACTCTTTGAGGGTAGCATGTATATCTGCATCCATAACTTCGAAACCTCAACTCGGAGGAAGGTAACAGAGGTTTATTTTTGGATCGGAGATGAGGTGCCGGTTGCAACAGCCGAGGATGCGAATATATACGCACGGCGAGAAGCTAGGCAAGCTGGTGGTAGTCTTGTTAAGATCCAGCAAGGGAAAGAAACCTCAGAGTTCATCCAGGCTCTTGGAGGCATTGTCATCATACGGAGAGGCAGCTTGAATAAGTATGACTCCCTTTCACCTCATATACTGTGTGCGCGAAAACATCTGGGTCAAATTGTATTCGATGAAGTAGATTATTCACCTGCTAGTCTCTGCTCTGGATTCCCCTATCTGATATCGACACAATCAGGGAGGTGCTTTTTGTGGAAGGGTAGGGGTAGTGGAATCGAAGAGCTTGGTTGTGCGAGACTCATCGGGATGGATTTTGGGGTTATGGGTGACATAGAAGAGGTGGAGGAAGGCCAGGAGCCTGCTTCTTTTCTTCAAGTGTTTGGTAATGGAACTAAGATACCCCAATCCGCAAATCACTGGAAGATGAAGCCAAACTATGATAAATACTGTGCGCGGCTGTTTTGTGCCAAATCTACAGCCAAATCACAGGTAAGCTGCCCTAGCCTATAATAACTAGTATCGAGCTAACTTTCAGAATAGATTGTCGAAGTAGCGCCATTCTGTCAGTCAGATGTCTCACCGTATAACATTTACATTTTGGACGCTTTTTTCGAAATGTACATTATCGTCGGTTCAAAAGCTCAGTCTCAGTACGCAGCCTTTGAAAACGCTCTCACGTTTGCTCAAGAATACGGCATCCTTGCTGCGGGTATGGAAGACCGTCCTCATGTACCCATCACAACAGTCGTCCTAGAAGGGATTCCTAAGGATATGAAAAGCGTGTTCCGGAAATGGAGAGATGGTCTGACGCCGACTATCATTACACCAACGAGTCCGGGCATACGACGGGGGAGAAGTCTCCGGGTGGTTCCCTTGAATGCTGCTTTGGAAGCTACGAGATTGGGATAGGTGTTTTTGTCACGCAAATTAGCACTTGATTTTGGGGGGAAGGAGCATTGCTTTGCGGTGGTTCTGAAATGGCTTTTTGAAGAAGATTAGCTATTGTTGATATTATGTTCCATCCATGTACATATAAATTAGGGTTCGTCGGTGGCTATTAGGAGTGGTGGGGGGAGGAGGGTTATGCTATATATACGACTCTAATGAATCATTGACCACTGATGATGTTTCTCTTCTGCGATGCTCATTCTAAATCCGTTCTAGTTTATGACAAATTCTATCACCAACTCTTCCTGTCTTTCTTCAAAATTCCTAGGTCATTTGTTTCATAACATTCTGGTCTCGTAGTGATACGCTGTATATCTCGACCTTGAGTCAAATAACAAAGGTGACCTATCCTATTAACGGCTCGCCAGCTCGCTTATTATGTAATATACAGAGGTATATGATTGGCCTGATCGTACAATTGAACAAATACTAGGGTTTGACTACGAAGTAAGCTTCAAGGTACAGTATATAAGCTTAACCTCATGTAATTTAGCGGCGAGGCTCAGACTCCCTTACCATAATACACGAGCCTGCAACCATAAGGTCGCGCACCCATAACAAGATGGCCGGGCTTCACAATGTCGTTTGCATGCTAAGATACTGCATGCTCTGTAGTACTATCTAGTCAATACATGGCAGAGCCTCTCATCATCCCAGCAGTCAACTAAGCAAAGCCGCTTTGGTGACGCAACTGCAAGGCTGATGCTAATAATGCGTTTCTTTTTTTGAGGAAGTAATTGTTCACTGTGCCGCAAATGCTGAGCGTTCCGAGGTACTTGTTCAATTTATATCTCATTGCTACCTTTAACTTTGTTTGTCATCCACTTTTCCCCCCGACAACTTTACGGATTAGTGCTTCAGGATCGTGAGAAATCAGCAAAATGTCCACAGAAACACAACTAGAGAAGCGGAAAACGCGGAAGAGACAATGTGGCCCAAAAGTACGGTCTGGATGCAAGACATGCAAGTGAGCATCTCCAGTTCCCTCTTCAACTGCTCTTTCTAACCCTCTTTTCTAGAATACGACATGTGAAATGCGACGAAACACACCCGTCGTGTATAAAATGTACATCAACAGGTCGTAAATGCGATGGCTATGGCCTCATCACCACCGCTCTAGAAAACCAAACGGTCTCCATCCTCCAAGGCAAATTTAATAACCTACCAGGCACATCTGAAGAAAAGCGCGGGCTCAGCTTCTTTCTCCTAAACACCGCTCCAGAATTATCGGGCTATTTCACAAATTGCTTTTGGGGACAACTTATTGTACAAGCATCTATGGCCGAACCCTCTCTTCGTCATGCGTTGATAGCGTTGGGATCACTACACGAAGAATTCACGAACAAGAGATTAACATATTCAACCCAAGACCATTCGTTTGCCATGTGGCAACATACTCAAGCAATTAGACAGCTGAGGAAACTGCTAGCTGAAGGAAGACATGCTCCAGTGACAGCGTTGATGTCTTGTCTTTTGTTTGTGTGCTTTGACTCAATTCGGGGAGCTTTCAGTTCTGCGATAGTGCATCTGCAAAGCGGTATGAGAATTATAAGAGATATAAAGATTAAGGCCACAACTTGTAGTCGAGAGGATGAATACCTAGTTGAAAACACCATCGCACCTATATTTATAAGGCTTAGTTCCCAGGCAATCATGTATATGGATACTCGATCTAGTTCGATTCGGATGTCATTTTCAAGGGACTTGAAAATGATTATAGGCGATAAAACGCCTATTCCTGAATCGTTCGACACGCTAGAAGCCACGCGTCTTGCTCTGGAAATAAATGTTGAGGAGGTTTTCCGTCTAATTTTGATGTGTGACGGAAAAAAGAGATGGCGAGAGCAACCACCGGAAGCATGGGAATTACGAAAGAAATGCTCACGAAATAATCAGCTCTGGAATACGGCCTTCGAAAATTTCATGAATACACATAGCGCAAAACTGGATAGTAAGCAGCTACGTGGAGCTGCTTTACTGAAAATTCAGCACACAGGTATCAAGATTATGTCCGATTCTGCGCCTTCGATACTGGGAGATGATAGAAGTACACAAGAAATACACAACGACCCAGGAACACACACAAAACTAGAAAGTGATTTCGAGACCATCGTTAAGTTATCCAAAACGTTGCTATCAGCCGCTGAGATGGATGCCAAGAACGGGAAACCCAGTCTCTCCTTCTCTACCGAAATGGGAATCGTAGCACCACTCTACTATACCGGAACCCATTCCATGAACAAAGCCACCAGAGCAAAAGCAATCGACCTATTAACACGCTCTCCGCGACGAGAAGGCATGTGGGATTCCCAACGCTCAGCACAGATCGTGCGAGAATTCTGGGTTTGTGAGGATAGACATAGGATGTTGACGCAGGAAAATGGTGACACTCCCGCATTGAGCGAGTTGCTAGATATAGAAATGTATGACGGTATGAATTGGGAATGGAGGTGGAAAGATCCTAGGCCTACAGGTGTGCCAATAGGATCATCACCGGTGGTATGGGAACAGGAGGTGGATGAGCAACTTTGGTTTCAGAGCGGTCTTTGGCCAGCTTTTGATGAATTTGGGGATGAACCAAGAGGTTGAAACTTGTAGAAGGCACTTGATAATTCACGAAAAAACTGGGTGATATGACCTGGCGAAAGTAGATCGCTGACCGAAAAGCTAATCAGCAAGAGAAGCCTCCTCGAGTTCTGATAGCACACGGTAGCGAACCCAATAATTGCTACACAGCAATATAGATACTTTACTGTATATTGTGCTGGGGATACAAGATTTATAAAAAAGCCCAAATCTCAATACGACACAAAATCGGAGAACTTGTCTTCAATTATAGTGAACTTCTCCTTCATTGTATCACACCTACCTCCGTAGTAGCCTCGGTTTCAAAATTTCCAGTCTCGTTTGACGTAAAACTAGTATGGTTTGCTTGCTACATAATTGGATTTGACAAGTTTGATTATAATAGTCTTAGATACACTCGTCAGGTTTGTGCGTAGAGATTCACAGATAGAAATCTGGACACAGTCTCAATTAAGTTAACTAATCAGAAAAGGGGGTGCCTCTTGTTGAACCTCGCTTAAAAGTTTCCACTGCCTAGTTGCCTACCTAGGTAGGTAAATGATTCTATACTCATAAACTTGACAACAAGTAGCCGGAAATTCGGCTACACGGCAATTGAAAGAAGCATATATTTCGGTCACCAGGCGTTCAATAATGGGTTTTGGGGTCCCCTCAGAGTTGTTTTCGAAAATAGTATTGGAAGCTCGGATAAAGTTACCCGCACTCTCATATTTTCGGGATAGGATTATAGGAAGGTTTTTCCGAATCTAATCTTTGCGCCGTTAACTTATATAGAAGCAAGTGTGAACTGTATTCTTATGTCTTGTTTCCAGGAGTTAATATGTCTTATTCCCAGGAGTTAATGGTGGAGCTAGATTTGGCGGCAGGTGTGCCGAGCTTGGTTGAACTGAATAGTAACGTGCTTGATTCAAAGAGGCGCCACCAACGTAGGCACCTGACTTGGGAGGTGGCATGGCTAATGCATCTCTAGCAAAGCATATATGGAGGGGTTTCGTTCGTTAACTCTGGGGGAATAATATGGAGAAGATGGGATCGGCATAAATCGGTCTGGCGGATAAGATACTCCACGGGTGTCATATAATTGTTATACTTAAGTTAGTGATGGGCTGTAGACTAGATAGAGAAGAGATCCATTGGATTTTTTTCTCCTTGTTAACCATTTTAGATTACGATATTAAAGAAGTCAAGTGTAGGAATTAGCCAATATGTTGACTACGCACGATAGAGAAGCAAAGCCAGAAGGGCATGCAGTTGAAGATGTCCTAGCAAAAGAGAAAAAGGATGGGTTTCGAGTAAACGAAGAAGATGTTTCCCTTGAACAACGCCAAATGGAATCACGCATCATGTACCTTCCATTCCTCTCCTTTCTCCACTGGCAAATCCATTAACACTCCTCAGGCGTAAAGTCGATTGGCGACTCATTCCTATCCTTGGACTCCTCTACTCAGTAGCTGGACTCGACCGTGTCAATCTCTCTAACGCTCGTGTCTCAGGCATGAACGAAGATTTGGGGTTTAATATCGGAGATAGATATTCGATCGCGTTGCTTGTGTTTTTTATCACATATTTCCTGTTCGAGTTACCATCGACGTTGGCGATGCGGTATGTGGGACCGAGGTTGCAGTTGAGTGCTTTGGCAGTTTCTTGGGGATTAGTGATGTTAGGTATGGGATTTGTAAATGATTGGAAGATTATTGTGGTGTGTCGAATGTTAATTGGTATATTTGAGGCTGGTAAGCTTTTCGAATTCTACTCTTTTTCCTAGATTGGGGTGTGTTAGCAGGTTCACGCATTTGATCGTTTGATATTTTTGACAATTTCAGCTTCTGAGGTCCGGAACCTGACATTGAATGAATTTAGGTTTCTTGCCTTGCTGTATGTATCTGTTGAGCTGTTGGTACCAAAGATATGAGGTACAAAGAAGGTCAGTAACCCTGCCTTTAAGAGTAAACTGAAACTAATTCTTTTGACCTAGAATGGCATTCTGGTATGTCATTAATCTGTTTGTGTCTGCGTTTGGAAATATCCTTGCCTGGGCGATTGTTAAGCTGGATGGAACACATGGAATTGCCGGGTGGAGGTGGATCTTTATGTGAGATTCCGACCATCATTTAATCTGAAATTGTCTAACAAGCTGAAAGAATAGAAGGCGCTCTTACAATCGGTATCGCAATTATCGGATATTTCATTGTTCTCAACTTCCCAGATAGTATTCTCGCATCAGGGAAGAAAGGTTATTTTACCCAAGCCGAGCTGGAAGTGGTTCTCGACCGTGTGGAGAGAGATCGAGGAGACAGTCAACCAGATAAACTAACTTGGGAGAAATTCTGGCGCCACATTTTCACATGGCAGTTGTGGATATATGGCTTCATGTTCTTGTGTTGTTCTGCTCCTATTTATGCATTTGCATATTTCATTCAGACGATCTTGAAGACTATGGGGTATTCAACTGCTATTGTATTTTTGCTTTGTGCACCACCATATTTGTTCAGTGCCTTTTGGACCGTTGGTATTGCTTGGGCTGCAGACAAAACGAAGATAAGAATGCCTTACATGGTTGGAAACGCAATCATTACGCTTGTAGGACTACTGTTAACCGCATATGTCAAGGTAAACAACTGTTCGTCTTGATTTTCGTGAATGAAGCTAATCCATATTTTCTTTTAGAACACTGGTGTCCGTTATTTCGGAATCTTTCTAGGAGTTTCCGGATGCAATGGCAATCTCCCAACCATTATCGCCTTCCAGAGCAATAATGTCAGATCTGATAGTAGACGTGCCGTTGGAAGTGGGGTCCAGTTCGCATTCGCTGCCATCGGAGGAATCTATGCATCTTGCACATTCATGCAAAAAGAAGGTAATTCGAGAATCATTCCTAGGCAAGCATCATATTACTTACTTTGAAACTAGCTCCGTCGTATAGAACTGGTGTCTGGTGTGCAGTTGCAACGCAATTCTTGCTTGCAATTCTTGTGGTGCTTATGACAATACACTTCAAGCGCGTGAACCGAAAAGCCGATGAGGAGGGGCATGTTATTCAGGAGGACGCTCATTTTCGACATACTTTCTAGAGATACCATAATTGGAATTGGTACAGGAAGGAATATCGATCTCTAGTACCAAGTCTGCCTTTCATTGTTGCTCTTCACCTGAACAAAAAAAGGTTAAGCGAGGATGATCTTAACGGCTCGTGAACGAAGGAAGGTTGAGGTCGCCTCCATATATACATAACATGAAATATACTATCAAACCAATGATATTGGAAAGTGTCGAAAAAGAAAACGGTGATGCATCAGATACGTACAATCTAGGAACTTCTCACTCCGAGCTATTAATACCTCCACTATCCCGAAGTCCAACTTCATTTACTCCGTACTGCGGAATGGGAGTGAAAGATCGACGTGTTGGTGGAGCTTATTCAAAATCATAGCTTCTACTCCGTAGATCTTCACCAATAACTATACTTGTTACTTTAGCATTCATGCCGACCCGTATCCCACCTTTCCTTAATCTCAACCCTCAATTGGTCGTTGGTTTCAGCTCCTGGCCAAGACTCAAAGCCTGTACCCCCAACTACGGAAACGGGAAGAAAAGGCGACACGACACAGAACAGATCACCTCGGTCCTTTCATGTTGATAGAAAAACCATACAAGCATCCCCGAGCACTTGCAGCAAAAGTGACTTGAGCACATTTACTCCGCAATGGTATCCATTTAACGGTTCCTCACCCAAAGCTGATTTGTTCATGTGGTGCACTTTGTAACAGAGAGCCGCATGGCCAGCACTACTACTATTCTGGAACAAGGCATTTTTTTTAGTAGCAACCAGGTTATTGATTTTGTTTGTGAACCAGTTAAAGTCAGCTGGGGAGCCTTGCATCTCCACCAAAACCGAAAGTGCGGCTGGTGCTATAATGGCTTGTTTGTTTATATGGACCGACTCCTCCAGCGCACCAGCGCTGCTGAGGAACGAGCTGGTTCCGTGTTCCGTGTTCCGTCTTCACTACCTAATACTTTTACTCAGTTGTTGTCATTCTTGTTCTGATTACCATCTGAACTATGGCTTCTTCCTTACGGTATGCAGCATTGGCTGCGTTGGTTTCATCTGTTTATAGTTATTCGCTAGGCGAGATGCCTTCACAGACAGTTGGAGTTGGTTTACCGTTGATGGAGCTTTTACCAACACAAGCGCCGTCTATGGAGTTGGTGAAAAAGAGTCTAAGAGAGAAAAGAGCTATCACAAATACTTGTTATGAATGGACATTGGATGGGTTAGGTTCGTACAAATTCTTTTAGACTGGATGTACCAACAATTGAAACTGGTACCTGATAAACTCTACGACTTATATTTTTTTAATGATTGACCTAATTTATTGACTCTGTGGTAGGAGGCACACCGCTCTGTGCAGCTTCGGCAACTTGTTTGTTTACCAGTGCCTCCGATGGGTTCCTGTATGAAGGATGTGGTCAAACTAGTATATCATACGACTGGATCACTGCCTGTTACCCATACCCTCAAACACAGAATGGTACCGCACCAGCCAGTGAAATATGGTGGTAAGTCTACAATGAAGCCTAGCAAAGGATCTATAGCTACTAACTTTTAAAAGTCCAGCTACAGCCCCAGCATGTGGATATTATGCCTTCGTTTACGATATTGGACAAACATTTTGGAATTTTGGCTGTTCGAGAACGAGTTTTAGCTCGACCGCACGTTTACTACATAGCTCATCCATCAACGCTCTTGCCGGCGCATTTGGAGTAACTGTCACTGATATTTCGAGCGCTAGCGACCCAGCAATGACGTTTGCTCCTACAGCCACAGACGAGAATAGCAGTACACCTACAGATGAAGGAGCAGGATCTAACTCTAATGGATCTACGAATTCATCAACTATCAAGTCAAATTCAAGAAAGAAGAAGAAGACCCCTCTTGGACCCATTATAGGGGGAGTTGTAGGTGGTATTATTCTTATTACTGCAATTTGTGTATTGGTTTGGTTCTGCGTTCGCAAGAATAAGAGGAGCAAAGCTGCAAATCTTGCACAGCAGCAATCACAACAAATACCAATAAACCACACAGACGGATCTGCGTATCAAACTCAACAACGGTATTCCGAACTAGGAGGAGACGGAAAGCCTCAACCACCACCAGCAGCATATATGAATCCCACAGCTGCCACCTACGGACAAATTCCCGGCGCATATGGACAACCGGTGTCTGAGAAACCAGCAGGAGGAGCATACATAAATTCCTCAGCAACTCCAAATTCAGCTCCCTATGTCCAATCTACACAACCACATGGAAATGAACTAGGAGGAAATAATATCATTATGCCAAGCCCGCCACCTACATATGCCCAACCAAATCAAATGCCCGCATTCTCTGCTGCCACACCACCAAACAACTACAACGAACTCCCCAACAATGGAAGACAGAGCATCCCACCCGTGAGTCCCGTTGGGACATACAACACCTCCGACATTAGCCCAGGAGGAACAAATACGTACTCACCTGGGGGTACGTCGTCGCATCTCGTGACTTCAACACCCACCGGGAATATGCCGAGTGAGTTGAGTAGTATGCAACCACCTCGCCCCAATGAATTGGGAGATGTGCAGCCACCACAGGTAGGGCAACAGCAGGCGTACATAGCGAACAATAATACAGGCCAGAGTCCTGGTCCGCAAGAAGTGAGTGGGACAGGTGGGATTGCGAGGAAACCGCTGAGACAGAGTGCGGGTATGGATATGAGTGGGAATCCTACGTCGGAAAATTATCCTCATGAGTTAGCATAATAGAGGGGACATTTTGACGATATAGCTTAGCAAACCCTGGGCTATACTTACAGAGCATACGAATAGGACTTATCATAGATCGATGTAGCATAAAGTAAATATCTAGTGAACCAACAAAGTGATGTGTTATAAGACATCAAAGCTAACCAAGGTGAGATGAAGGAGATCTATTATGATACTTATTCTATGAATGATCGGGATCTATATCGTTGGTTTTCATCTTGCCGTTCCCTTGGCCAGTCGGCCTTTTCATATCCTTTGCTTTCATCTCACCACCGCCCTCTCCAGTTTTGCCTTTCCCAGCATCCCTGCCATATCCCTCAACGTTCATCGAAGTCATCGTCTTCTCAATTAGCTGTACGGCTTCGTGGGCAACATCACTTCCAGCCCTCCATGTCCTGAGAGTCACACCTTGCGCATCGAGAATATCTTTTGCTCGTTTCCATCTCCGCTTCCAAAGGTCGAACTTTTTGTTTATGGGAAGATTGTTTGGTTTTTCGTCATCTGATGTATCGGTGCTGTTCCATGACATGCGTTTAGCAGCATTTGCTGCTGTGGATGTGATGTTCCGCCGGGGTGGTGTAGGAGGTGCCTGGTCTGAGGAACCCAACGATGAGTTATCTGAGTTTATACTGCCTGGCAGGCGCGACCTAACTTCCGGGAGCGCATTGTATACATCGGCCACTTTATGTCTTGCACTTGCTACATAGCCTTCTTTGGATTCCTTGCTTTCCATAGAATTGACACTCTGTGAAAGGGGGTGAACATGGGCTGAGAGAGGCCGTCGGGATGGCGGCGGGGGAGGTGGTGTTCCTCGTTGATTGGCTACTACAGTAGCAACATTCCCATAATTAGACAGACCACGGAGAGCAGCAGGTTTAGCTGGTCGTGGAGGGGGTGCTCGACTTCCCAAATCAGTAGCTGATTTTGGCCGTGGTGCAGTGATAGTTTCTAAATCAGAGGCAGAGCGAGGCATTACGCGATGATGTGATTCGTGTACACTCATCTCCTCTGGTTCATCTTCAAAGTCGATAAGTTTGCCGATTGCTGGTCCAGCACTTGTCTGTGGGGAAACCTCTGTCATGACCCGAGGAGGTAGAGTAGGTCTCGATTCAGGCACATCAACCTCATCAGCAGAGAAAGATCTACCTGGCGTGTTCCTGACTTTCGAGCGATCACCACTAAGTGGGCCCATTGCCGAATCGAAGAAGTTGTTCTCAGGAGTAGTGACGTCGCGTATGAAGATGGCTAATATCATCCCAGGATGAGCCAGAGCTATATCGGTATAGACCTCCAGATCAGCTTCACCGCTGTCTCCAATGAGTATGAATCTTCTCTCTGGAAAATCTCGCATAATCTTCGTAAGTGTTCCTTTCTTCCTTTCAGCCACAGGCTCGAAAATACCTTGCAACATTCCAGTATATTGTTTCAAATGGTAGGAGCCTGGAGGTAAGCCAGCTATCTGAAAGAAGCTTACTAGTACAGGAAACAGTTGCCATGGGGAATTAGACACAAAGTGAAAGCCAACACCCATATCATACATCGTATTGTACCACTCTTTGACACCTTCGATCGTAAGATCACCAAGGTCCCGTATAAAAGCGTTTCTGAAAATTTCACGAGCGCCGCTACCAATAGAGGAATGTTTAATGGTGTCGTCAACATCGCTGATCACACTGACGCCCTTCGGCTGAGTGACCTTAACCTCCTCCGTAGCTGAGAGATGTTCAGAAGCCAAAACTCTAACATGTGTAGGGACAAAATCTAAAGATGCCCGCAAAACGAAATGCCCAGATTCGTTAGTTTTGACAGTCCTCGAGACAGACTTTTTCTCGTCATAAAAGAAGATGGTTACAGGTGTAGACACCAGAGGATTCGTCATAAAGGGTTTTATACGTGCCATCAGATGCGCATTTGCTGCAAGTAACTCAGATGGTGACATGTCATCAGGATGGTTCCAAGAACTTCGTTTTGCTAGATAACCAGGCCCAGGAGGTTCAGCCAGAGATGGAGTTCTCGAGGATCTGCCACGCTGGCTACGTATACTCTCATCATCCGAATCATCTTTCGGTTTCTCACTATACGCTCCACGAGAAGCAAACTTTTCTTCTTCTGTCCCTCTCTTCAAAATCTTCTCGGCTTCACGAGCAATATTTTCTTGCTCTCGCTGAGCCTCACGCTCTTTGTGCCCGGAAATCAGGGACGGACTAGTGCTTCTTTCTGGAGTTTTGGGTGCTGGTATACCACTGAGTTTTCGGGCAAGTCCAATAAGAACTCGATTTTTGCGGGAAATCGGTCCACGGTGAGGCGAGTAGATCCAGCCTTTAACATCCACGTCCACAATTGCAGTATCATTCTCAAACCTTTGCCATTCTCTTGCCCAATATTCTGCATCGCCAGAAGAATCCGAATCATTGTCTCTGGCCTTTGGCGCATCAGGATTTGGCTCCTCCTTAGTATGATTTCTTGCATATGAAGGGAATAAAATGAGTTGTTCATCTCCGTGTGATACTATAGCAACATCAGGGAACGATCCCGGTATTGTAGAATCGTCAATCTCTTGATCATCCTGACCTCTCCACCTCTCAGCAGCAGATGCTTGGTAAGACTGTCTTATCTCATTCGCAGCCGTCAAATAGCCTGCTAACTTCTTCCTCCGTGATCCACGATCTCTCCCTTCGCCGCTTGTATCATTTCCCCCATTACCAGAAAGCATACCAGACATGGTCACCTTCGCCCGATCCAAAGTCTCATTGTCTTTCCCTCTGCCGAGAAGTCGATTACCCCGCCTACGGACAATATCAAGTATCCTAGTTCCTGATGCCTTCTTTGCCAGACGTCGCCGTTGACGTTGAACTAGATAGCTATATATCTGCGAATGCGCCTGATGCTTATAGGATGGGAGAGTGTCAAGGCGGAAGGTGGTGAGTCTGTCGCGTGCTGTTTGTCGTGGATGTGGAAAAAGGTATCGCAACAAGCTTTGACGATGATGAGGATGACCAGCAGCTCTACGGAAAGGTAGGGGAGCCACTTTGGATGAGGCCTGTAGTTAATGATAGCAACACAGGCTCTAATATCGTAATGACGTTGGTCTATAAGGTTCCCTTTGCTGCGTAGGTGTTGGAACCGAGATATACGAGCTCAGTGGCAACCTTGTATTCGGGAGCACAGTCAAGAGAATGTGATTGTGGAATGGTCAAGGAGATTTATAACAGTTCCAGACAAGTGGACCGTGGTTCAGTAATTTTTGACCTTGCTTCTGGAGAATCAAAACTGAAGTCTGGCCCAAGCCAAGTTGTTCTCCCCACGTTGGCAAGGTAAGATCGAAATGTATCTTGGCTCTGACGTAACCCTTTTCACCCGTGTTCAACTCCCTAAATAGCCGAGAATATATCATACGTCTTGTTCAGCAAGCTACAATCCTACAGCAAGGTAACTAGGCAAAGAGCAGTATTTTTAACTAGAGACTCATCCTTCATTCGCAAGAAAACAGACAAAACTATATTGCGATCTTAATAACAGAACTGTCCAGTTGTGTCTCTAGATGTCCTCGTACAAATATCACTAAGCAATACGACTTTGAATCTTGTTCTTATCTTACTGTGCAAAACGATCACAAATCCAAGTGAGCGGAATATTTCTTGGGACCGTAGTCCCGAATATAATTTGATTGTATGTTCTAATTACTGATGGAACGTAATGGGCTGATCTAGGTAGGCTACCTATTTCGCCAGTCGCCGTCTCACGTCCACGCTGAGCCCTGGGATCCCAATAAACTCCAACGTTAATAAGAGCATGAGGGTAAATTTCCAAGAGCTCAGAGATAGGCCCATCATATTCCATTCCTTGCTCCCGATTAGGGTGAATTAAATGTAGACTGTGCAGGTGAATTACTTGAGTTTGTGCATGTGTTGCACACGGGGGAGGACAGAAGTGCTTTTGTTAGTAGTTTTGAGGGTAGTCGTGCTAGATGCCGGGGTGTGCTGTGAGCGAGAAACGACTTTCATCATCGAAAACTAAATATGCTGATCCGTCCTGTCGTTAGACGGGGTCACCACGAATGAAAAAGATGAAAAAAAGGGAATGCTGGGAAGACTCCACACAGAAACTATCCTGCCGCTGCCACAGATGTTTGCTGCCGCTTTGCTGCGGGCTCCGAATCCTACACATACAATGTTAGCTCTGCCACAAATTAGCTGCCCACCACAAGTGGCCAGTCCTAACATCGCTGGCTTATTTCTTCTCTGGTATCAAAAGGGGCCTACTTGGGTTGTGGATGCGCTGCGCTTCTGAACTATCTTCTTTTTCTTTGTTGTCTTGACAGGTTTGCGTTCTCCCTCTTCAAACACATCATCGGGTAGGTCGAAGCTATCTTAATTTAATAACTATATCCATGACAGTGGGACGTGGAGCCTTCCAACCTACTTTCTTGTAGTTTGAACTGACAATGCACTAAGCTCCTTGTCGTATTCGGGCCAGGCGAAGAGACCTTCCTTGAAATTCTTTACACGATTCTCAATGTCAAGCGATTTGGCCCCTGAAGAGGTTAGAAAATTGAAAGCAGGAATAGCATTATCTTGAAAACGTCCACGTAATTCTGAGTTAACACCCAGTCAAGGTCGGAGGAGAGTGCACTTACCTTCATGAAGTTCCAAGCCAATATAGAACGTATCCGTGTAAATCATAGTACATCCCGCTTCTTCTTTGGGCTTCTCGTTCTCCGTGACCGTTTCATCCTTGACCGTGCCTCCAACAACAGGATCGTGGCTAAGATCAGTGGTTTCGGTTGGGATATCTTTGTAAAGATAAGCTAAGCTACCGACTTTAACTTCTTCAACCTGTTCGTCTGTCGTGCACTTGTGCACCCGCTTAAATCCTTTGTTGAAGGGATGGGCTACTTTTATCGATTCATGCCATTCTACATCGCCTACTAGAAAGCGAACTCGAGACTCGACCTTGCCTGACCATAGCTTTTGCGCTTCTTTGGTCGTACTCGCTGAAATAACAGTAAGGTAATATTTGTAGCCATCGACGAAAAAGGTCTGCTTGACGAATAGGTCTTTCCAGGTAGCCTCTTTAGAGAATATTTGGTCCACGATATCTCCACCTCTCTTTAGTTCTCTTTTAATAACCTCGAAATTCGAATGTGTGATATTATGAGTCGCACACATCGAAGGATAGGCCGGAGTGATGATTGGCATGAGATGGTTCGAGTCTCCTGTATAAATCTAAGGGAATATTAGAGAAATCCAGCATGCAGTCATGATAACTTACTTGGGGATTCCAGACTTTGGCGTTTGGATTAGGACCAGTTTGCTGAACGTGCTTGAGTAAAACTGGCTGTGGCCATTGCCACTGGTACATAATTTTGAAAAATTTGAGCACAATGGTCGAGCTTGTAGCCTTTGGGTATAATTGGCAAACCCGAGCTACCATCATGGCCCAAGCTACACCACCAGGGAAACCTATGATGTTAGCGTATATAGCACGTCGTTGAGCCCATAGCTTAATCCCACGAAGAGCTGTTCGAAACGGTCCCGGTTGTGGCACAAGCTCCAAGATCTCCGTTGTGACTCTATTGCCGTTCAAGCTGCGAGACTCTGCCTCCTCTAGGCCTTGGAGCACTTTATCATCCAGTAGCGTCTGATCTTTACCTACTTGATCCTGCTTCAACCTAGAGAATATCAAGTCGATGCTGATTCCAGAGTAAACAAATTTAATGATTGGAACAAAAGCTTCCCTCACGGAAGTTAGGTCTTCGATAGATCCCTTGGGTGCCAATTCCAAAAGAAGGTCTGGAAACCACTTAAAGTAGTCCTCTTTCGAGATGTTCTGAGGAACAACAACAAGAGTATCGATATCCGAGCCAGGTCCATAAACTCCCAAGAGGAAGCTGCCGTAAGTGAAAATCTTGCCGCCTTTTCCCTTAACTATCTGTTCAGAAAGCCCCTGAGATCTGCTAACTCGTCTAACAAATTCTTCTGTAATCTTTTGTAAGGAATCAAGGACGTCGTGTCTGCAAAAGGAGAGGGCAAGTTAGCAATCTCTCTCAAGGCAGATGTGTTAGTACTCCAGGAATGGAAGTGATAAGTACTGAACACCACATACCGTTTCTTGGTGTCAGCAGGACTTTCGTAGTTGTTTTGGCGTCGCAGTTCTTCAATCAAAGCATCACTTTGGCTTTTCTCGGCCTCTGTTGGAAGAGCCTGTGATAAAGGACCAGTCAAACCCAGCTTCTTCTCATATGAAGCTGCCATGTTGAAGATCTTGATTACAAATGTGCAACGATTGAAGAGTAACGAGAGTGTTGTATTAATACAGTTTAAGTTGTTGAAGGTGAAGTTCGCGTTCGGCCAAGACACTAGTACAAATGCGCTCGGACCAGCAAAACGCCAGCCTTCAGCCTTGCACAAGGTGATCGGAAGAGAGTACGTGTGCCACCAATCACAGGCCTTTATATGTACTTATACTTTGATCTAGTATTCATTTGGAAAAGACTGACCCTTGCAGTGTAGAGTTCTGTGAATCAAAATTCAATTGGGTACCTTAAGATGTCAGACCCAACATGGGAAGGAGCAGATCAGACTGCGAAAGATCCAGATGAGCAAAGAGTGCTGTTTGGAGCATTGGACTCATTCTAGTAAGTATAGAATATGAATATTATCTTAGACACCAACAACGTTTCATATATGGTTCATATCATAGACCTTAGCTCTTCTTGAACATTCATATATTGCTGCTCCTGGTTTGAATAGGATGTAGACCTAACCTACTAGTCCATTTGCCTCTGCATAGCCGTACCACAAACAGAAACGTACCTATAACAGCATTGCTAACTTTCTTGATAGTCAATATGCAAAAGTAGCTCATTTCAACACTACACATGTCAGAAGGCAATCATTCTATGCTCTCCCTCGACTACATTCAGAGCTCTTGGCTGGACCGCCTTTCTCGCTTTTAGAAACTCTAAACGCGGTAGACGATTGCATTGATAAGAATTCAGAGCTGGCTCTAGCAATTCTCCGCACAGGACTTCAGTCCTTTGGAGTGAGCGGAGGACTTGATGATAAATCAGCCAACGATTGGCAGGGCAAGGCAACCCCAAATGATCTAGACAAAGCAAGAAGTACGCTGCGGCAATTTTATCGAGATGTAAGGAACAGTCAAACCAAAGCACCTTAGTCTGTTGACAGCCTATAGCACTACAAATAATGATTGTAGAGTGATGTCTTAAGTACAGTTACCACAGTCGCTGATGTATCATTTATACAGTGGTCAGAAGAAGGTCGCACAGAGCGAGCAGCATGTTATCAACCCATTATTAACGCTCTTCAAAAAGAGCGTGCAGACCGCATCAACGAAATTCCTTTGAAAGTTTTAGTCCCGTAAGTCAGTCTTGATCTAGACCACGTATTGGAACTGTCATTGGCAGTGACTCGTCTTTATCAAAACACCACTTCAAATATTAGAGCCTGCTTAGTATATCCTTTATAAATGAGTACTAATCTGGTTTGAATGAAGCGGAGCCGGTCTCGGTCGACTTGTCTTCGATCTATGCTACTTAGGATTCGATACCGAAGGGAACGAAATTAGCTATCATCAACTCTTAGCAAGCTCATACATACTCAACATGTGTCCCACAGAAAAGTTTCACACTCTCTATCCCTGGGCACATTCATTCTCTAACCATAAATCTCGCGCAAATCAATTGAAATCTGTACTTATACCAGACATACACCCGGGAACTATGTTGACCAATGCTCGGGTCCCAGGAACTATGACAATGAGCGCTTCCGACTTTTTGTGCTTATATGGTGGTGACGATTATATAGATACTTTTGATGCGGTGGCTACAGTTTTCTTCTTGGATACTGCGCCGAATGTTATACGATATTTGGAAACGATACGAAATTGCTTGAAGAGCGGCGGGCTACTTATTAATATTGGTCCTTTGCTATGGCACTTTGAGAATAATGCGCCGGGGTCACATGGAAAGCAAGAGCAGAATGATAAGGACCATATTCATGACGTAGGTAATAGCAATGGAGGACATGATGATGAAAACGATAAAGGTATTCTCACTAGGATGATTTTCTTGCAATTATTCTGACATGAAACTCTAGGAATCGCAGAACCAGGAAATATTGAATTAACTGATGATGAAGTGGTGGCGCTGGTGGAGAAGATGGGGTTCGAGATTCTTAAAAAGGAGGCAGATATCACAGCTCCATACATACATGACCCTGAAAGCATGTTGCAGACGGTCTACAAAGCCAGCCATTGGGTTGCAAGGAAACTTTAGACATGAATCTCGAACTGAGAGGAGGCACTTGCAATATAATTTCTATAAGATTTTGGAAAAACGTAATATACACGAGTCTTACATTTCGAGCAATAAATTTGCCTATAATTTAAGACATGTTTTCATGCGCAAGCCCTTTTCCAACGAAGCTATAGCTTGGCTTTAGATTCTGTGGCATCAACCGCCTTCATCGGACTCCTTCCATGTACTTCACCACCATCTACAGTGATTACCGCACCATTGACATGCGCACTCGCCCTGCTCGAAAGGAAGACCACCAATCCAGCTATATCTTCCGGTCTACCCAACTTTCGACTCGGGTTTACCGCTGCATGTTGATCAGCACCTCCTGTCATCTTGATAAGCTCATTCGCCATCTTCGAAGGGAAAAGCCCCGGTGCAATCATATTAACTAAAATATGTCTTGGCCCTAGTTCCACAGCCAAGTTCTTGCCCAAATGGATGACCGCTGCTTTCGAAGCTGAGTATCCAAAAGTGGCATTTTCCCCCGTTGTACCGACAGCAATTCCCGCGACGGAAGCCGTGATTATAACTCTTGACGGATCTTCTACGGTGCCTCTCTTTTGCAGTAATGGCGCAAATCTACCATTTAGTTAGCCCTCTTGCTCCCCAGGACCAAAAAGCCCGGTATAACTCACTCCCGTATCGTATTGAACACACTCTTGACATTCAAATCCATGACCTTCGCAAACACCTCGTCTGGATGATCATCGAAAGCCGCTCCCCACGTAGCTCCCGCGTTCGCGAACAGGATATCAACATGATCAGTGGTCTTAGCAACTTCGCTAACGAGGTGTTTTACGCCTGCGATTTTGGCGCTGTCGGCGGGAACGGAGATCGCTTTGGCACCGGGTTGGAGGTTCGGGAGTTTGTTGAGGGCTGCGACAGCTGCTTCGCAGGCGGCTGCCTTTCGGGAGGTTATGTAGACTTTAGCTGCGCCCGCTTGGAGGAATCTACATTGGTTAGCAGAGATTACCAGGGAAGGGATTGAACATACCCAGAAGCTGCGTGGAGTCCGAGGCCTCTTGAGCCCCCAGTGACCACGACCACCTTCCCTTTGAGTGAGAAGATGTTGGGGAAGTCTTTCAGCTCTGTGTCGTATTGAGACATCTTGATACGAGATACTTTTGAGATAGAAAGAGGTATAAGGTAGTATAAAGGAAATTATAGAAAATATATTTGAACGCGAGTAAGAGGAGAAATACTGGAAGGAAATACAGGCGGGATTGAAAGGAAAGCTAAAGGTCACTGAGGGGGTCAATGTTATTCAAGCCGAACATTGACACCTCGGCTTGATTTCAAACCTTCCAGAATACGCACCCCACATTTGATTGATGTAAATGCGCCTCTTTTGGATCGTATATCTGGTATCAGATAAATGTGTCTCATTGGCAGTATGCCACTCGCAGCAGATTTCTATGGAATTTTTGAACAGCGATATTGTTCGAGGAATTGTTAATAAAAGTACTGTCGTAAATATTTGTGGGTCTTGAAGCTAGGGTACATCTATCAATACCTACTGTGATTTTATTACCACGCCAATGCTTGGGACAAGTGTAAAGTTAACGAATCGAAGTTATACTAGCTCGGAATAGAAACCTCATAAATTGCAGTAGAATATTTTGGCTCGTTATTCGTTAAAGTAGTTTGAACACGTTCCTAGATTTGTAATAATTAAAAGCCCGAATGGATCGGTCCAGTTCTCAAGTGTCATATTCCTAGTCCTTTTTAAGAATACACAAGTATTTTGACACTAGGCCATTATCTGAACTCTTTCTGCTCAATCACAGTTATTTAGTAGATGATTTGTACACATATTATGTCTTAGGTTTTACATTTGTTCTACTTCTTTGAGGACTCGGCTATTTCTTGGCGAAAAAGGGGTGGTAATGTGGAACCAAGTCTTCGGGAGCACAAAAGGAGGTGCTCTCTGTTATCACAGGATTGAACAGCCAAGGTAAGTGTGACACTCATAGTCGCCCAGTAATTTTAACTACTACTAGTAACACAAATCTTTTATCTACGAACGATTCTCAGGACTTGGATAAAATTCTTGAAAGTAGTCTTGGGAAGCTCAATATGCTGAATCTGGGCGGAATAAGTGATACTGTTTGTTTGGATGCAACAATTCAGATGTGAATATCGACGTTAGGTCCTAGGCGCTTGCGGTTAACAGGAGTTCCCTTTTAGCTAAAATTGGATCTCCTACCAGCACGTTAAAGCCATAGAATATTTTGCAATCCAAAACAGCCAAAGACATAATAAGAGCCGTATAAGGGGTAAAAACACGTACAGAGAAAGTTGTTATTTTGTCCAAAGCCGCTTCATAAAAAGGAGGATCTGATATGAGAATACAAGACATAAATGTCCAGCTACATACTCGTCACTGAAACTTCCTCCAAATACACTCGCAATACCTGATTTTATAGGAAGACGGTTGGATGGTGTAGACTGAGACTTTAACGGCTGTAGAGCTGTCCGAATAACCCTCTATATATATCCAAACGTGCAGCTGGTCTGAACTTTTATAAGGCGACAATTGAGCAGTAGCTCTAGTCCATGATTGAAGAGACGATCGGAAAGTTGTTTAAAAGCAGAATACTCTCGCTTGAAGCCCGCCTGTCAACACTTCCCGATGTTGACAGCTCTACCGCGCTGGGAACGAACCGAAGTCTAAGATGCGCGTCTGGAAGAAAACAACCCGGTTTCTGGAGGGGCCGTGAAAATTAAACCCTTGAGCCCAATATCCTTTTGTTGTGGGAATAGTATATCCCAATGCACATTTCAATAACCTTGGTAGCTATTCTATAACTATTACCCTTCAATCACTCTTCCAAAAAAAAAACCAACAATGGCGCTAAATAATTAACTGGAGGATGCGTTTAACCACAGCTTCTATCACTTCTATATTCAGCGCAAGTTGAAACGAAGATTGCCAACTGAAAAGCGAAACAAGAACCGTGCATTGCAACAAAGGATTTTAGAACATTGAACAATTCTGAATCTGAGACCATACCCTTCTATCTTTGTCCCGGATCAGACCATCACGAACACTCCTACATATAGCGTGCTTTTCTCCACAAAGAGCGAATGTAGAACCGTCTCGAGCAGTTTATAAAGTACCATTTTCAGGCCTTCATAAAGTAGACTTGGTAGGGATAGAAAATGAAGTATATACCAGATCTCACTTAACGCATATCTTCCTCACTATAGCTGACCTTTCTCCATTAAACCCCTCTTAACCATAAATATGCTCACAAAGCCTTCGACCCGTCTAGAAAGCTTAAGCTCTGAAGATCTTGACCTCCTAACCCAACTTCTCTCCTTACCACCCGGCGACCGACCAACGGCCCCTTGGTTAACAGGTCAACAAATCCTGATTTCGACCTTCCCTCCCTCCCTCCAAACCCCTACAACCCTCTCATATCGTTTATCCTCCTCTCACAAAGCCCCCCTCTGCTGCAGCCACAAAGGCCTTCCCTCTCCGCTAATCCACGAAATGTTCCTCCATATCTCCGCCGAATGCACCATGCATCTGCGACGACTGAACGAACAGGCCGAACTCCCCGAGAAAATCTCCGCGTTCCTGCGACGCATGCAACATATAAGCT
>Ga0247734_1000785_pt1 | contig 26254 bp, 36 predicted proteins | sample UWRJL103311B2_FD_180933 | JGI IMG/M metagenome (GOLD analysis project Ga0247734, IMG submission 180933) | Plant litter microbial communities from Arlington Agricultural Research Station in Wisconsin, United States - UWRJ-L103-311B-2 | ecosystem: Environmental > Terrestrial > Plant litter >...
GGGCGTCCACCCCATCACCATTCCCGGCCGTTTAGCCTATTGGTCTCGCACTTCGGGAGCAGACGATCCGCTATCGCCTCACTTCTCTGCCATTCAAGCTCCTATCCTGCATCCGAAGGCGTCGATCGTTTATCGTCTGACGGCGGTAAACCGCCGTTGCTGCACATGACTGAGCAGCGGTGTGAGACGGTCTTCTTGATGCGGCGCCTGTTCCGGCTCATGATGGCGGCATGACGCGCAAAGGATCATTCGCCTTAGCGATGGCAGCAATGACGCTTACAATCGTCGACGCTTCGCCGCTCGCCGCGCAGCCCTCCGGGCCGGCCACGACCGGACGCGGAACGACAGGCGAGCGGCCCAATACGCAGCCCCACGCCGTCTTCGTGCCAGGACGTGGTACGGTCTATGTCGTGCGTGAGCAGGCAAAAGACATCAGGACGCTGAGACAGCGGTGCATGGACGAGGAAGTCGCACGAGAGGCCGGAGCACCCTCTCGGCTCGCCATGGGTGCGATCGACCTAAAGTGTAGCCAGCGCTAACGCTTGAAAGCTGTCGGCAGCTATCCACCACTTTCGCACCTTCGCCAGCGAAAAGCTGGATCCCGGATCATGTCCGGGATGACGCCTTCGGCAGGGAGCGCCGCTCTGGTGCCTGACGGCACAGCACCCTGCCTGCTACCAGACGCCGACGTCCCGCAGCATTTCGGGGAGGTCTGTCGGGAAGAAGGGCTCGGCTAAGTCCGCCAGCGCGGCCGGATCGAACCAGCGCCATTCGCGCATCACCGCCTGCTCCAGCGCGGTATGGCCGTCGGTGGCGACGGAGACATCTTCGGTGCGAACGAGGAAGTAGCGTTCGTCCGCCGAGACCGGGACGCCTTCGATGGTGATGAACTCCGCGTGGCGGCGGGCGATCTGCACGCCGCAATCCAGCACGAGGCCGGTCTCCTCACGCAGTTCGCGGACGGCGGCGGCTTCGTAGCTTTCGCCCGGATCCACCGCGCCGCCGGGCGTGCACCAGAAAGGCGGGCGATCGGCGGGCACGAACCGGAAGAGCAAGGCGCGCCCTTCCGGATCGATCAGCAGGATGCGGGCCGCAGGGCGCAGCGCGCGGATGATCGTCACTCGCCATCCAGCTCCGGATAATGGCGGAAGATGCCGTTTGAGAACGCCTGACGCCGTTCGCTGGCGAGATAATCGGCCAGTTCGGGCAGCGCCGCGACCGCATCGCGCAGCGCCATCACCTTGGGCGTGTCGCGCGCGACCGTCGCCATCCGGCGCGGGAAGGCGAAGCGGAGCCCCTCGATCAACTGGAACAGCGACAGATCGGCATAGCTCCACGCGGCACCATTCAGCCACGGGCCGCGATGGGCGAGCGCGCGTTCGAACCAGTTCAGATATTTGGGAATGCGGTTGGCGCGAAAATCCTCGGCGCGCCGCAGTGCCTCCGTCTTCTGATCCTCGTAATAGGAGCCGATCTCGACGGGGTGGTGGGTGTCGTGCGCTTCGGCGACCATATCGGCGATCGTCAGCTGGCACTGGTTGGTCCACAGCCAGCCGGCCTTGTCGGGCGGGGACAGGCCATGTTCGGTGCCGAGGAAGGCGAGGATGTTCGCCACCTGCGCGATGACCAGCCCATCCACGACGATGTAGGGTGGCGCGAACGGCGGCGTCTCGCGCGGCTCCGCCAGATCGCGCGACAGCAGCGACATGCCGTCGTCCCCCGCGTCCATCGCGACATCGCGATAGGGGATGTTGCCCGCCTCCAGCGCCAGCCGGACGAATTCGCCCCGGCCCGGCAGGCCCGGCCAATAATAGAAATCGATCGTGGTGACGGTGTCTTCGGCCACCTCCGCCGGCGCGGCGAGGTGCCGATCGACATTGCTGGGCTTCTTGCGCTTCTTCGAAAGCGACGCGGTAGGGGGATGCGATCGGCTGCTCATGCTTCCTCCGGGGCCTTCGCCTTGATGGCCAGTGCATGGACACGCTCCGCCAGCAGCCCGGCCAGCGCCTGATTGACGAGCCGGTGGCGATCGACGCGCGATTTGCCCGAGAAGGCCGCCGCCACGATCTCCACCGTGAAGTGGCTTTCGCCGCGCGCATCATGGCCGGAATGGCCGCGATGCTTCTCGCTATCGTCGATCACGGCCAGCCGTTCGGGTGCAAGGGCGGAGCGCAGGCTCCGTTCGATTTCGGCGGCCACCGGCCCGGTTTTAAGGTCGTCCATCCGCCCTATATAGCCCGTTTGACCGGGAGACTCGCAAGTGGCGGAAGGGGCTAGGAACACACGCTTTCACGGCCGGGTGCCGGGGGAACGCCTGTGCTCTGCGCCCGGCTGCGATGCGCCGGGCGAATTTCGCGCGCCCGCCGATGGCCCGCGCTCTGGTTTCGATGGGCCGGGCGCCTGGCGATTCCTGTGTTTGGATCATGTCCGCGAATTCAACCAGCGCTACAATTTCTTCTCAGGGATGAGCGCGGACGAGATTGCTGCCCAGCAACGGCCCTATGCCGGCTGGGAGCGGGAGACGCGCGCCTTTGCCAGCTCCGGCGCGGACCGGCCGCCGAGTTGGGCCGATTTCCAGGATCCTCTGGATGCGATCCAGGCGCGCTTCCGCAACACGCGGCCCGCCGAGCGCCAGGACGGCCGCCAGCTTTCGGGGGACGAGCGCAAGGCGCTGAAGATCTTGGGGCTGGAGATCGACGCCGACCGGCGGACGCTGCGCCAGCGTTATTCGGAGTTGGTGCGCCGCTACCATCCCGACCGCAACGGCGGCGACCGCAGTCACGAAAGCGCGTTGCAGCAGGTGATAGAGGCCTATCAGAAGCTGAAGAGCGCCGCCGCCTTCGCCTGATGCGGATCAGGCGAGCCGCCGGGCCACCTCCTCCAACTGCTCGGCGACCTTGCTCCAGCCTTCCTCGAACCCCATCGCCTTGTGCTGATCGCAGGCTTCCTTGGTCCAGTGGCGGGCGGTGCCCCGAAACAGGGTCTTCTGCCCTTGCGGCTCATATTCGAACAGGCCGACCATGAACGGGCCGGCCGGCTTCCAATCGGCCCGGAAGGCATCGGTGAAGACGATGCGGCGTTCGGGCACCACCTCCAGATACACGCCTTCGTTCGGCATGATCTCCCCTTGCGGCCCATACATGGTGAGCGAGGAGCGCCCGCCTGCGCGCAGATCCATCACCTGCACTTCGGCGCGCCACGGCCAAGGGCAGAACCATTCGTTCAGGTGATCGGTATAGGCTTCCCACACCGCCGAGACAGGCGCGTCGATCAGCCTTTCGACGGATAGCTCGAAGGTCTCGTTCGGGGTTTCGGGGACGCAGCTCATGCGTTGTCTCCCGGATCGGCGCTTCGCATCGACATCAGCCTTTTGCCGCAGCGACGAGGCCGAAGGCGGCGCCCTGCGGATCGATGGCAAGCAGCACCCATTCGCCGCCCGGAACTTCCATTGGGCCCATCACGATTCGGCCGCCCTCCGCCCGCAGCGTGTCCGCCGCGACCTCTATGTCGGGCACCCGGAAGTAGAAGCGCCAACCCGCAGCCGGCTGATCGGGCTGCTGGCGCATGAGCGCGCCATACGCCTCGTCGGCGCCGGGATGCTTCAGGAAACTGTAGTCGCCCATGTCGCCCATCGGCATCGCGCCATCCTTCACGATGCCGAAGACGCGTTCGATAAAGCTGAGGGCGGCGGCATCGTCGGGAACGATCAGCTCGTTCCAGCCGCAATGGCCCATCGCGCGCCGGCCATATGCGGTGCTGGCCTGATCGACGGCGCCCTTCATCACATAGAAAATGATCCCCTGCGGATCGGCGAGCAGCGCCATGCGGCCGACGCCGGGCACGTCCATCGCCGGCATCAGCGCCTTGCCGCCTTCGCTCTCCACCGCCGCAACCGCCGCATCCACATCGTCCACGCCGATATAGCCGAGCCAGGTGGGCGACATCGGCGCGCCATCGGGCAACGTCATCAGGCCGCCGGCATTCTCGCCGTCCGTCGCCGTGAGGATGCGATAGTCCATCGGGTTGGGCGCGCCGCTGATCTCGGCCGGCGCCGCCGTCCAGCCGACGACCTTTCCGTAAAAGGCCTGCGCCGCATCGGCATCGCTCGTCAGCAGTTCGTACCAGATCCAGTGGCCATGCTGGTTCACCATCGTCGCTCTCCTTAACGATCGAGGATCGGCGCGAATCCGCCGAAGATCATGCGTTTGCCATCGAACGGCATATCGGCGGGCGGCGTGGCCATGCGATCGTCCGCGATGATCGCGGCCATGCCGGCATCGCGCGCCGCTTTGTCCGGCCATTCGCACCACGCGAAGACGATGCTCTCCCCTTCTGCCGCGCGCGCCGCCCGGTAGAAATCGGTCGTCTCGCCGCGGGGCACATCATCGCCCCAGCACTCCACATAACGGGTGACGCCATGATCCCGGAACATCGGGAAGACCGTGCGCGCGAAATCGAAATAGGCATCGCGGTTGGCATCGGGAACGGGGAGGACGAAGCCGTCGACATAGGCCATCGGCCCGCGCGGCCCTTCGTCCACGAACACGTCGAAGCCGCCATAGATCATGCGTTTGCCGTCGAAGGGCATATCGCCCAGATCGGCCATGCGCGGATCGGTCATCATCTTTTCGACGGCGGCGTCGCAGGCGGCGCGATCGGGATATTCGATCCAGCTAAACACCACTGCTTCTTCCGGCCGCCGTTGCACTGCGCCGTGGAAATCGTTGATCTTGCCGACCGGCACATCGTCTCCCCAGGCCTCAACCTGCCGAAGCGCGCCGAACTCCTTGAGCAGCGCGCAGGCCGCGCGGGAATGATCGAGATAGGCGTCCCGGCCCTCCACCGAGACGGGCGTGACGAAACCCTGGATGTAGGTCATGCGGTCTGCCCCATCTTTGCCAGCCATTCGGCAAATCCGGGTGGAGGATTGCCGGTGAAGCCCGCCAGCTGCGCGTCCAGCGCGCGCTGGAAGGCGGGCCGGGCCACCCCGCGCGCGACATAGGCCTCCAGCGTCGACTGCACCTTCAGCAGCGGCGATCCGTCGAGGATCCGCAGCACGGCGATCATCAGCAGATCGCCGGCGCTGAACGCGCCGTCATACCATTCCCGATCGCCAAGCCGCTCCGCCGTATCGGCCAGACGATCGGCGATGCGGCGTTCGATCGAGGGGATACGCGGCTTCGACCACGGCTTGTCCGCTTCGAACAAGGTGGCGACGGCCTGATCCATGATCGGCGGCTCCACGCTGTTGAGCGCGGCGAAAATCCACTCCTGCGCCCGTGCCCGGCCGGCCGGATCGGCGGGAAGCAGGCCGCCATAGGTTTCCGCGACGTGCAGTACGATCGCGCCGGATTCGAACAGGGTCAGCCCATCCGCCTCATAGGTAGGCACCTGGCCATAAGGCTGGAGGCAGCGGTGCGACGGCGCCTTCTGCTCGCCCTGCGCGAGATAGCGGACCTCGTACGGCTGGCCGACTTCCTCCAGCGCCCAGCGGACGCGCAGATCGCGTACCTGCCCTTTGGCGAAATCGGGCACCCAATCGAAGGCGGTGATGACGGGCTTCATCCTCTCTCTCCTTTATGTGCGGGTTCAGCGCAGCAGGGCGCGCAGGCGGTCATCCCGAAGCCACAGGCCACCCCACAGGGCGATGCCGAGATACAGGCCGAACAAGGTGTGCGTCGCCAGCGGACTGCCGACGCGCAGATGGCAGGCGATCGCTCCACCGAGATAGCCGGTCAGCAGCACCGCCCCCACAAAAGCAGTGCGCGGCCATGCATAGAGCGCTGTGGCGATGGCGAGGATGACCCCGAGCAACCGATAGAAAGCGGGATCGGCAGGCAGGCCGATCGGCGGGCTATTGGCGATCATCATGTCCGGGGCGATCAATTTGCCGGCTGCATCCATCGCCAGGAACAGGATGACGAGGCCGCTCAGGACACGCCCGGCAAGGATGGCCCGCTTGCTCATGCCGCAGGCGCGCCGGACAGCGCCGCCGCAGCGTCCATGTAAAAAGGTCCGTAACCGTATCCGTCCGGATCTTCGAAGGCGCGGGAATACATGAAGCCCAGATCTTCCGGATCGTGCAGTTCGCGCCCGCCCGCGGCCAGCGCCGCCACCGTGAAGGCGTCCACATCCTCGCGGCTGTCGAAGGCGAGAGCGAGGAGCATGCCGCTCGTCGTCTTCGCATCGATGATCTGCTTGTCGGTGAAGGTCCGGTAGAAATCGTGGCCCAGCAGCATCACATGGATCGTTTCCGACCAGATCATCGCCGAGGCTTTCTCGTTCGAGAAGGAGGCGTTCTTCTGAAACCCGATCGCTTCGTAGAAGGCCGTCGACTTGGCGACATCGGCGACAGGCAGATTCACGAAGATCATTTTCGCCATTGTCGCTCTCCCACCCGATTCGGTTTGCTCAGGATGACGAGCTTGGTTATCAAAAACAATCGTGAAGTTAGAAAAGATGACTAGTCCCGTCGAAACGGCCCAAAAGCGCTGGTATGACGATGCCTGCGGCACCGCGCTAGCGCTGGAGCTGGTCGGCGAACGCTGGTCGATGCTGATCGTACGGGAGCTGATGTACGGCCCGCGCCGCTTCGGCGAGCTGAAGACCGGCCTGCCGGGTATCAGCGCCAACGTGCTGACGCAGCGGCTGGCCAGCCTGGAGGCTGCCGCGATCCTGATCCGCCGCAAGCTGCCGCCGCCGGCCAATGTGCAGGTCTACGAGCTGACCGCCTGGGGCCGGGAGAGCGAGGATGCGATCATGGCGCTTGGCCGCTGGGCGGCGCGCTCCCCGCTGCACGATCCCACCGCCTTCATGAGCGGGGCTTCGCTGATGATGTCGATGCGGACGATGCTGGTGCCGGGGCGCATGGGCGATCTTGCCCTGAGCCTTGGTGTGAGGCTGGGCGCCGATCTTTTCACGGCGCGGATCGGCAACGAGCGGATCGCGGTGGCGCGCGGGCTGGCCGACGATCCGGATCTGACGATCGGCGCCGACATCGCCTTTCCGATCCTCGCCTGGATCTATGGCAAGCGGCCCTCCGCACCGCTGGAGGAGCAGGGGCTGCTGCGGATCGATGGCGATCGGGCGCTGGCGGAGCGCTTTGCGGCACTTTTCGAACTGCCGGCGAAAATCTGAAGCATTGCGATAGGCGCGCGCCCTGCTTAGGCACCCGCAATCATGGCACGCGCGTTCTGTGCCTTCCGAAAGCCTTCGAGGACCGCATGACCGACATCCCCAACGTCCAACCCGACAGCCGCGACGCGACCGTGCTCGCCGCGCCGGACAAGATGGTGAAGGTGCGCGAGGCGTTCGGCATCGACAGCGACATGGAAGTGCCGGCTTTCTCCGAAGCGGACGAGCGGGTGCCCGATCTGGACCCGGCTTACGTGTTCGATGCGGAGACGACGCTCGCCATTTGCGCGGGCTTCGCGTTCAATCGCCGGGTGATGGTGCAGGGCTATCATGGCACCGGCAAATCCAGCCATATCGAGCAGGTCGCCGCCCGCCTAAACTGGCCAACGATCCGCATCAATCTGGACGCGCATATCAGCCGTATCGATCTGGTCGGCCGTGATGCGATCGTGCTGCGCGAAGGCCAGCAGGTGACGGAATTCCGTGAGGGGCTGCTGCCTTGGGCGTTGCAGACCCCCTCCGCGCTCGTATTCGACGAATATGATGCCGGCCGCCCGGACGTGATGTTCGTGATCCAGCGCGTGCTGGAGACCGAGGGCAAGCTGACCCTGCTCGATCAGAATCGCGTGATCCGCCCCAATCCGTGGTTCCGCCTGTTCGCCACCGCCAACACGGTTGGCCTGGGCGACACGACCGGCCTGTATCATGGCACCCAGCAGATCAATCAGGGGCAGATGGACCGGTGGAACATCGTCATCACGCTCAATTATCTGCCGGCCGCAACCGAGGCGCGGATCGTGCTCGCCAAAAGCGGCGAATATGACAAGCCGGACGGCAAGAAGACCGTCGACAATATGGTCAAGGTGGCGGAACTCAGCCGGCAGGGCTTCATGGCCGGGGATATCTCCACAGTGATGAGCCCCCGCACCGTCATCTCGTGGGCGCAGAACGCGCTGATCTTCGGCGATATCGGCTTCGCCTTCCGCCTGTCCTTCCTCAACAAATGCGATGAGGCGGAGCGGCCGCTGGTAGCCGAATATTATCAGCGCGTGTTCGGCAAGGATCTGCCCGAAAGCGTGGTGGCCAAGAAATAGATGGTGGAGCGCACGCCCATCGAAGCCTTTCGCGAGGTGCTGGCCGGCACCGCGCGGGCGATGGCGCACGAGCCGGAGCTGGAGCTGAGCTTCACGTCGGAAACGCCCTCCTCCTCCTTCAAGCAGGTGCGGGTGCCGATGCCGGCACGCTCTCTGCCGGCCGAGCAGGTGGCCGAGGCGCGTGGCTTCGCGGATAGCTTCGCCCTGCGCGAGCGGCATCATAACGCGCCGCTTCACGCCCGCGCCGCGCCTGCCGATCCGGTGGCGCGGGCGGTGTTCGATGCGGTGGAGCAGGCGCGGGTGGAGGCGCTGGGCGCCCGTGCGATGGATGGCGTGCGCGCCAACCTCACCCATGCGCTGGAGACGCGCCTGCGCTCCGATCCGTTGACCCGCGCGCGCAACCGTGCCGAGGTGCCGCTCAGCACCGCCATCGCCCTGCTGGCGCGCGAGCGGCTGACCGGCGATGCGCCGCCCGCCTCCGCTGCGGCCGGACTCAAATTCGTTCGGGACTGGATCGAGGACAAGGCCGGCGATGCGCTGGACGCGCTGGGTTTGGCCCTGGACGATCAGGCCGCCTTCAATACGATCTCCAGCCGGATCCTGCAGGATCTGGAGCTGATCGAGGCCGAAGCCGCGCCGCGTGAACCGGAGGACATGAGCGAGTCCGACGGCGAGGAGCAGGCGGACGAGCAGGGCGAAAGCCAGGAAGAGCAGGACCAGCCCGGCGACACTGGCGAATCACCTGCCGAGGCGCGCGCCGAGCAGGGCCAGGACAGTGAGGACGACGCTGCCGGCCAAGAGCAGGATGGCGACTTCGAAGGCGAAGGCGATATGGGCGAGGACGGGCAGGACGGCATGTTGCCGAGCCGCCCGAACCGTCCCTCCGCCGACATGCCGGGCACGCTGGATTACCAGAGCTACACGACACGCTTCGACGAGACGATCGAAGCCGGCGAGCTGTGCACCGAGGAGGAGCTGACCCGGCTGCGCGCCTATCTGGATCAGCAGCTCACCCATTTGCAGGGCGCGGTGACGAAGCTCGCCAATCGCCTGCAACGCCGGCTGATGGCGCAGCAGAGCCGCAGCTGGGATTTCGATCAGGAGGAAGGCCTGCTGGATGCGGCGCGCCTTGCCCGCATCGTCGTCAGCCCCGGCCATTCGCTGTCCTATCGGATCGAGCGGGAGACCGACTTTCGCGATACGATCGTGAGCCTGCTGATCGACAATTCGGGCTCGATGCGCGGTCGCCCGATCTCGATCGCGGCGATTTCGGCCGACATCATGGCGCGAACGCTGGAGCGCTGCGGCGTGAAGGTGGAAATATTGGGCTTCACGACGCGCGCCTGGAAGGGCGGACAATCGCGCGAATCGTGGTTGCAGGCAGGGCGTCCGACCGCGCCCGGCCGCCTCAACGACCTGCGCCACATCGTCTACAAGCGGGCCGACGAGCCGTATCGGCGCGCGCGCAAGAATCTCGGCCTGATGATGCGGGAAGGGCTGCTGAAGGAGAATATCGACGGCGAGGCTTTGCTGTGGGCGCACAGCCGGCTGATCGCGCGGCCGGAAGAGCGCAAGATTCTGATGGTGATTTCGGATGGCGCGCCCGTCGACGATTCGACGCTGTCGGTGAATAGCGGGAGCTATCTGGAGCGGCATTTGCGGCAGGTCATCGGCTGGATCGAATCGCGATCACCCGCGCAATTGGTGGCGATCGGCATCGGCCATGACGTGACGCGCTATTATGCGCGCGCGGTGACGATCATGGATGCCGAGCAACTGGGCGGCACGATGATCGAACAATTGGCGGGATTGTTTGACGACGCGACGTGAGGGCTTGGCACTCCTGCACTTCATCGTAAACGCTCATCCCGAGTAGCTGTCGAGTAGCCTGCAGGGGGTACCGAGACGGCGTGTCGAAGGACCGTACTTCGATACGAGCCCTCGACACGCGCTAACGCGCTACTCGGTCTCTACTCAGCATGAGCGGGAAGGTAAGAACGGGTTCGAGAGGTAGGCCTGGGCTTGCCAAGCGGAAGGCTCAGCAATCCCGATCGATTGCCCGACCGGCGAGGGCGCCGACGCCGGCACCGACTACTGCGCCCGCGGTCCGATCGCCACGACCCGCCACGGAGTTACCGAGCAGACCGCCGGCGATGGCGCCGATGATCGTACCGCCGGTGCCCTTGTCGCAGCGGCCGCGTCCGCCGCGCCCGTAATTGCCGCGATAGCCGCGTCCGTCGCCACCACGGTCATAATAACCCCGGCCGTCGTCATAACCCCGGCGACCATTGTCGCCGCGATAGCCACGATCATAGCCGCGGCCGTAACCACGCTGATCGACCTGCTGATAGTATCCGCCGCCCCGAGCACCGCCCCAATATTGAGCGTCCGCTGCGGCGGGCACAGACATGGCCGCCGCGAGCGCTGCTCCGGCAAAACCGATCTGCTTGAACATCGCCACTCTCCTCATACTCGGCGCTAGCGCCGGGACAGGGAAATGTCCCGTCCACGAATCACCGTTTAGCGATTCGCCCGTGAGTGGCGTCTGAATGAGGCCGTTAGCGGAGGTTCAGCCTCCGCCGTCGGGTATCAGGCTGCGATCTGCGCCTTTTCCACTTCGCGCTTCAGGCGACGCGCCCGCAGCGAAAGCTTCTCGGACGCGGTCTTCAACAGCCAATTGTCGAGGCCGCCGACATGCTCCACCGAACGCAGACCGTGCGTCGAGACGCGCAGACGCACGCCCTTGCCCAGCGTATCGGACAGCAACGTCACGTTCTGCAGATTCGGCAGGAACGTCCGCTTCGTCTTGTTGTTGGCGTGGGACACGTTGTGACCCACCTGCCGGCCCTTGCCGGTCAGTTCGCAAATACGCGCCATGCGCTCAAAATCCCGTTAGATCGGTGTTACCGGAAGGACGCGGCCCTTAAGGGAGCGAGACTTCCCCGTCAAGTTTCACGGCATTCTGTAGCCGTTCTGCAACCGGAACGGGTGCGAACCGTTGTCCCGCAAAACAACAAAGGATCGCCTCTATGCGTGCCATCGTAACCCTTCTGGTCATTGTCGTGATCGTCGGCATCATCGGAGTCGCTACCGGCTTCTTCAAATTCTCGGGCACATCGGGCGAATTGCCGAAGGTCGCCGTTTCGGGTGGGGCCCTGCCCAGCGTGAACGCCGATTCGGGATCGCTCGCCGTGGGCACGAAGAAGGAAGCCGTATCGGTGCCGGACGTGAAGGTGGAAACCAAGAAGACCACGGTCGACGTCCCCACCGTCGCCGTGCGCAAGCCGGACTGATGGACGGCAAACCTTCACCCGGCGCGATCATAGCCGCCATCCTGCTTCCCCCGCTGGCCGTGTATCTAGCACGGGGGCTTGGGCCGACTTTCTGGATCGGCGTATTGCTGACCCTATTCTGGTGGGTTCCGGGGGTCATTTACGCCCTCGTCACCCTGTTCAGTCCTCGCAGGGTGCCGCAAACGAGCGAGTAAGCGTATCGCGTATCGCGTATCGCTCTCTGCTCCTGATATCAGGGGCAGGGAGCGAATCGGATGCCAGCGTCAGGCGCCGGCCGGATCGCGGGACATCAGGGCGGCGGAGATCGCCGCCGACAGGCTGGCGAGCGTGTAGGGCTTGCGCAGCACATCATGCCCGGCAAAGCCGTCCGCCTCGCCGGCCTCTCCCACATAGCCGGTGACGAACAGCACGGCCACGCCGGGATGCTGCGGTCGTACCGTGCGGACGAGTTCCGGCCCGGTCATGCCCGGCATCAGCACGTCCGTCATCATCAGGCGAATATCGTCGTGCGCAGACAGCAGGGCGATCGCCTCGTCACCCGATTCGCAGAGCAAGGGCGCATATCCCAGCTCCGCCAATGCCTCGCCCGTCGCGGAGCGGACGCGCGGATCGTCCTCCACGACGAGGATGACGGTCCTCTCGACCGGCTCGGCGACAACGGCGGGCTCTTCGCCCTGCGGTGGCTCCACGGGGACCGCATTCCCGTCATGCCGGGGCAGATACAGGGAGACAGTCGTGCCGAGGCCTTCGCGGCTGTGGATGACGACATCGCCGCCGGATTGGCGGGCGAAGCCGAACATCTGGCTCAGGCCAAGGCCCGTCCCCTCGCCCACCGGTTTGGTGGTAAAGAAGGGCTCGAACACGCGCTCCAGCACCGCCTGACTCATGCCCTTGCCGTTATCGGTCACGGCGATCCAAACATATTCACCCGCAGCCAATATGCCCACGGCGCCATCGCGCAATTGCGTGTTTGCGGCCGAGATATCCAGGATCCCCGCGCCGCCCATCGCATCGCGCGCATTCACGCACAGGTTCAGAATCGCATTTTCCAACTGGTACGGATCGATCCACACCGGCCATAGCCCCGGCTCGGCGGCCAGCCGGACCTCGATCCGTTCGCCGATGGTACGATCGATCAGATCCTGCATGCCGTGGATCAGTTGGCCGACATCGGTGGCCTGCGGCATGAGCGGTTCGGCCCGCGCAAAGGTGAGCAGTCTCCGGGTGAGCGCCGCCGCCCGCGTGGCGCCCTCCATCGCGCTTTCCAGATGGCGGGAGGCTTCGGCGGCCTGTTCGTCCACACGCTTGCGGGCGAGCTCCAGCCCGCCGATCACCACCGCAAGCATATTGTTGAAGTCATGCGCGATGCCGCCCGTCAGCTGGCCGACGGCGTCCATCTTCTGCACTTGGCGGAGCTTGGTTTCCGCTTCCTCCCGCGTTGCCGCCTCCTCCACGAGCCGGCGATTGGCGGCGCTGAGTTCCTCGGTCCGCTCAATCACCGCGCGCTCAAGTTGCAGCGCGCGATCCAGCTCCGCCATCGTCTCCTCATTGGCGATACGGCGTTCGTTGAGAGCGCTGGTAAGCATGAAGCTGGCAGCGATGACGGATAACATCAGCACCGCTCCCGCCGCCGACATCATCTGCGTCAGGCGATTGGATCGGTAGGCGGTGGCGGATGCCTGATCGTCGCGCTGATCCAGCACGGCATGTTCACGTTCGATGATCTGGCGCAGCAACAGCGCGCTGGCGAGAACGTCGCCCGATCGGGCGGCGCGGCCGAAGATGGCGAGTGCCGCGTCATTCTGCTTGTAGTTCAGGCGAGTCGCGGAATCGCGTAGCTCTTCACCCCGCTTCTCGTACAGGTCCCTCAGCCGATCGACACGGTTCCGTTGCAGCGGATCGTCCCGGACGACTTCGCGCAAGGTCGCCAGCTTGGCGCCGGCCGTCTGCCATTCATCGTAGAAGAGGGTGCCCTTCGCGCGATCCGTATTGATGATCGCCCGGCCCAGTGCCGCTTCGGCCCGCGCCATCGCGCCATCCGCCTCGCCGGTCAGCAGGATGACGTTGAAGCTGTGCTGCTTGCTTTCCTGCGCCGCGTTCCGCTCGTTCGTGGATCGCTGGACCAGGATCATGAGGGCGGCCAGAAGAAGCGCGGCCAGCAGCATGACCAGCCCGCCGACTATGCGGGCGTGCAAAGGCGCTGCCTCCGCCCTGGCGAGATCGCCCCGGTCCATCATCGCTTCATCATTTCGCTCCGCCTTCTTCGACGGAAAAACTGAAGGCTTAGTTTATATGCCCGATCGCGCGGCCGGCGGCGGCGAAGATACTGAGGATCTGCCCGACCTGCTCATCCGTATGCTCGGCACAGAGCGAGCAGCGCAGCAGATAGGTGCCGGCCGGCGTGGCCGGCGGGCGGGCGAGGTTCACGTACAGACCGCTTTCCAGCAACGCCTGCCACAAGGCTACCGCGGTTTCCTGATCCGCCAGCACCACCGCGATGATCGCGGATTGCGCCGTTTCCGTCGCGATGTGGAAGCCCAGTTCGCGCAGGCCCGAATGGAGGCGGCGGCTATTCTTCCACAGATGCGCGCGCTTGTCCGACGCATGCATCAGCTTGCGGATCGAGGCGGCGGCGGTGGCGACCACCGATGGCGGCAGCGATGCCGTGAACACGTAAGGCCGGCAGACGAGCCGCAGCACTTCGAAATCGGGATGGTTGGAGACGCAGAAGCCCCCGACGGTGCCGACCGACTTCGAGAAAGTGCCGACGACGAAATCGATGTCGTCCTCGACGCCCATCTCTTCATAGACGCCCCGGCCGTTCGCCCCGAAGAAGCCCATGCCGTGCGCTTCATCGCACAGGATCATCGCGCCATGCTTCTTGGCGACAGCCACCATCTCCGGCAGCGGCGCCACATCGCCGAACATGGAATAGACGCCCTCCAGGACGACGAGCTTGCCGGCTTCCACCGGCAGGCGGCCCAGACGCTTGTCCAGATCCTCGACGCTATTGTGGCGAAAGCGGACGATCTCGGCATTGCCCAGCCAGCAGCCATCGTAGATCGAGGCATGGCTGTCGGCATCGAGGATGATGTAATCGCCCTTGCCCGCCAGCGTGGAGATGATGCCGAGATTTGCCTGATAGCCGGTCGAGAAGACGATCGCGTGATCGGTCCCGTAAAATTCCTTGAGCGCGTCCTCGCACTCCTTGTGGCCCTGATAGGTGCCGTTGAGGACGCGGCTGCCGGTGGTGCCGGCGCCAAATTCGTCCAGCGCCTTCTTGCCGGCGGCGATGACATCAGGATCGAACGTCATGCCCATATAATTGTAGGTGCCGAGCAGGATCGTCGTGCGGCCATCGATGATCGCTTCGGTAGGCGAAGTGACCTTGCTCATCACGATCGAAAAGGGATCGCGCACGCCGGTGTCCAGCAGCGCCTCGCGCTCCTCGATCAGCGGGCGGAACTTGGCCATCAGATCGCGGCCGCCGGGAGCCACGCGATCGGACGTGCGGATCGCGTCGGGCGTCTCTGCGGAGTCCGTCACTTGGCCGCCTTCAGCTTCTCGACCGCATCGGCAAGCTGGCCGACGGTCTCGATCTCGGCCTGCATGTTCATGGTGATGAGGATGTCAAACTCATCCTCCACCGCCGCGACGAAATCCATCACGGTCAGGCTGTCCCATTCCAGATCGCCGGCAAATGTCGTTCCGTCCGTCAGCGCGATGCGCTTCTTGTTGAAAGGCTCGATCTGCTCTGCAATCTGGGCGAATATGTCGTCGCGCTCGCTCATCGGGATCCCTTAGGAATGACGCCTCCGCTTGCCAAGCGAATGCGGCGGCGGTGTGACGTATCCAAGGTCGGTGCCACCTGCCTGATCGCTCCTGGCCGGGCACCCGCCTAGAGCCACCCTTCCGTGCGATACCAGGCGGCGGTGTCGGCAAGGCCCTGCGCGGTTTCGATACGGGGCTGCCAGATATCAGACGGCGGGCGCTTGGCGGCGCTAACCGTCCAATCGGGATGGCAGAAATAGGCGACGCGATCCGCCGTCAGCTTCGCCCGATCCTTGCGGATGCGGGCATCGGCGGTGGAAACCCAGCGCAGCAGCCGTTCCGGCACGGAGAGCGGCAGTACCCGTCGACCGATCGCGCGGCCGATCAATCGCGCGAATTCGGCGTGGCTCCACCCGCCGGCATGGCCATCGTCCGGTTCGTACATCTGGGTGATGGTCGCGCGCCGATCCAGACAGTCCAGAAGCAGGCGGCACAGATCGGACACGGCGATGACCGACAGGCTTCCGCGCGGCGGCAGCGGCACGACGCCGGTTCGCGCAATTCGGAACAGCTCCAAAATCTCGCGGTCGCCCGGGCCATAGACGGCAGGCGGGCGGATGATCGTCCAATCCCCGCCCGACGCGATCACGCTTTCTTCCGATTCGGCCTTGGACCGGCCGTAAGCGGACAGGCCGGGCTCGCGCGCGGCGAGGGACGAGACATGGACGAAGCGCTTGATGCCTGCCCGCCCCGCCGCATCCACCATCGCTTCGGTGCCGATCACATTGCCCCGCCGAAATTCTTCATCGCTGCCGTTGATGACGCCGGCGACGTGGATCACGGAACCGCAGCCCTCTACCAGCCGCGTCAGGCTGCCCGGCTGATCGAGCGCGCCGTCTATCCAGACAAGGCCGCTGCGGGGCGGCTGGGGGCGGCGGGTCAGCGCGCGCACATCATGCCCGCGCGCTATCGCCATATCGATGAGATTGGTCCCGACGAAGCCGGTGCCGCCGGTGATGGCGATCCTGCTCATACCAGCACCATGTGATCGCGATGGATCATGGCCGAGCGCGGCGCATAGCCCAGCAATTCGCCGTGCGCGTCGCTGCGGTGGCCGACGATCCGGGCCGCATCCGTGGCATCATATTCGGCGAGGCCGCGCGCGAGGATCGCGCCGTCGGCATCGCAGATTTCCACGACGTCACCCCGCGCGAACTGACCCGCTACCGCGGTCGCCCCGGCCGCGAGGAGGCTGCGGCCCTTGCGTAACGCGTCGATCGCGCCGGCATCCACGGTGATCCGCCCCCGCGACGTGAGCCGGCCGGCCAGCCACGCCTTGCGCCCGCGCTTGCCCTCGCCACCCCAGAACAATGTGCCGCGCCCGGTTTCGGCAAAGCGCGACAGCGGATGATCCACCTTGCCCGATACGATGGCGAGATGCGCGCCGGACCCTTGCGCGATTCGGGCCGCCTCCAGCTTCGAAAACATGCCGCCCGATCCCATTCCCGACGCGGAGCCGCCATCCGCCATCGCCCGAATGCGGGCATCGACGATGCGCACTTCGGGCACGAAGGCGGCGGACGGATCGACGCCGGGATTGGCGGTGTAGAGCCCGTCTATGTCGGACAGCAGGATCACACCCGCCGCCGCCGCCGCCTGCCCCACGCGCGCGGCGAGCCGATCATTATCGCCGAAGCGGATTTCGGTGGTGGCGACCGAATCATTCTCGTTGATCACCGGGACGACGCCCAGCGCCAGCAGCCGATCCAGCGTGGCGGCGGCGTTCAGGTAGCGGCGGCGATCCTCCAGATCGTCCAACGTCACCAGCATCTGTGCGGCGACGAGGCCGCGATCGTGCAGCAGCTGCGCCCAGGCCGAGGATAGGCCGATCTGGCCGGTGGCCGCCGCCGCCTGCGCATCCTCAAGACTGGCCCGCCCGCCCTTGGGCAGCCCCAGCACCCGCGCGCCGAGAGCGATCGCGCCGGATGAGACGATCGCGATCTGCTGCCCGGCCATGCGCCGCTGGGCGACATCCGCGACCACGGTCTCCAGCCAATCGCGGCGGATATGGCCGCTCCGGTCCACAAGGAGCGCCGAGCCGATCTTCACGATCAGCCGGTGGCATTGGGCGGGGGCGAAAACGTCCGAGACGCGCGCGGACGATGCCTGAGCAGCTAGAGCGGCGACCACTCGATCGTATCCTCGCCCTTATCGTCTTCCTGGACGGTCCCCGTTTCCGGGCCGATCTCCTCCAGCAGACGATCGAGTATCCAATCCAGCCCGGTGCCGGCGGCGCCGGAGATGGGGATGACCGGCGCGCCGCTCGCCTCTTCCAGTTCGGCGGACAGAGCGGCAATCAGTTCATCGTCCAGCATGTCGATCTTGTTGAGCGCGACGACTACGGGCTTGTCGACGAGCCCGGCGCCATAGGCATCCAGTTCGTCACGCACGATCCGGTAGCTCTCGGCGACATCCTCGTCATTGGCATCGACGAGGTGCAGCAGCACGCGGCAGCGCTCGATATGGCCGAGGAAGCGATCACCGATGCCGGCGCCGTCCGCCGCACCTTCGATCAGACCGGGGATATCGGCGACCACGAATTCGCGGCCGCGATGGCGGACGACGCCCAGCTGCGGCCGGGTAGTGGTGAAGGCATATTCGCCGACCTTGGCCTGCGCGTTGGTCACGGCATTGATGAAGGTGGATTTGCCGGCATTGGGCAGGCCGACGAGCCCGGCGTCAGCGAGCAGCTTCAGCCGCAGCCACACCCACATTTCCTCGCTGGGCCAGCCTGGCCCGTGCTGGCGCGGGGCGCGATTGGTGGAGGTTTTGTAGGTCGCGTTGCCGCGCCCGCCATCGCCACCGCGTAGGAAGACCCGCCGCTCTCCAGCCACGAGAAAATCGGCGAGTACGTCTTCCTTGTCTTCGGACAGGATCTGCGTGCCGATCGGCACCTTGATGACGAGATCGTCGCCACCCCCGCCGGTGCGATTCGAGCCGGCACCGCCGTGGCCACGCGGCGCGCGGAAATGCTGGGTGTAGCGAAAGTCGATGAGCGTATTCAGGCCCGCGACGGCTTCGAAGATGATGTCGCCGCCCTTGCCGCCATTGCCGCCATCGGGGCCGCCATATTCGATGAACTTCTCGCGCCGAAACGACACGGCGCCGGGGCCACCAGCGCCCGAGCGGATGAAGATCTTGGCCTGATCCAGAAAATGCATGGGGGCCGCTTAGCCGACAAGCGGCCCCACGTCATCGCATTCGCGCGCGATCAGGCCGCGAGAGGCGCATTCTCCTCGTTCGCGGCCGCTGCTTTCCCTCGCGCGAAGCGGGGGCGGATAAGACCGCGAACATCCATATCGCCGCCGCGACCTGCGCTGTGGACGCGGCCGGTCTCGCCCGTCGGGCGGAAACCCAGCTTCGCCAGCACCCGGCCCGAGGCGGCGTTGTCGATCGCGTGCGCGGCGACGATGTGCGGAAGGCGCAGCGTTTCATCGCAAGCGGCGATCAGGGCGCGGGCCGCTTCCGTGGCATAGCCCCGGCCCCAATGCGCACGCGCGATCCAGTAGCCGAGCTGGGGCGTCCCGCCGACGCCATCACTAAGGCCGATGCCCCCGATCAGTTCGGGCGCGGCGCCTTCGCGGCGGAAGATCAGCATCCGCGGGCGATCATGCTGCTGGGGCAGGCCAAGAAAATGTTGGGCATCGGCCGGGGCATAAGGCCACGGCACGCGCGACAGATTGCGGACGACTGCTTCATCGCCGATCGCGCGGCAGAGCGCGGGCGCATCCTCGATCCAGCCCGGCCGAAGCAGCAGGCGTTCTGTTATTGCGAACATGGGTTACTCTCCCTGTTTTCTCTTTATCACCCGAGCATTACGCGCAGACGACAAGCTGGTTCAGGGAGACAACAAAAAGGGAGCCGGTGCGACCCGTCTCCCTGACGATCCATCTGGATGGATCTTCGGGTCGCCCTTGGGACGACCCGTTTTCACGTTCGTCCGATTATTCGGCGGCGAGCGCCGTAATTACGCTGACGTACTTGCGGCCCTGCTTACCGTCATGAAACGATACGCGGCCTTCCGCCGTAGCGAACAGCGTGTGATCCTTGCCAATACCGACGTTGACGCCCGGATAGACGCGGGTGCCGCGCTGACGGATGATGATGTTGCCGCCGATCACTTCCTGACCGCCGAACTTCTTCACGCCGAGACGACGGCCGGCCGAGTCGCGACCGTTGCGGGATGAACCGCCTGCTTTCTTATGTGCCATGAGTCGCTAGCTCCTTTTACGCTTCAGCGGCCGCTGGCGTTTCCGCCCGGGCCTGCTTTGCCGGCGCCTTATGGTCGCCGATCGCGGTGATCTTCAGAATCGTGTGATACTGACGGTGGCCGTTGCGGCGGCGATAATTGTGACGACGGCGCTTCTTGAAGACGATGATCTTCTCGCCGCGGCCCTGCGCCACGATCTCTGCCGAGACGATGAGGCCCTCGACCGACTTCAGGTCCGTGCCGTCACCGGCGAGCAGCACATCGGACAGGGACACGGCAGCGCCGGCCTCGCCATCAAGCTTCTCGACTACGATCTTGTCTCCGGCGGCAACGCGATATTGCTTGCCGCCCGTGCGCACGATTGCGAACATGGGCCTCATCTCTTCAAAATCTGGATCGCGCGCGAAAAGCCACGAGGGACGCACCCCGCGCGAGAAGCGGCGCAGCTAGGTTATCGGGCACTTCCTGTCAACCTGACTCCCGCCACACGCGCGCATCTATGGCGTAGCGGCCGAACGGATCCGGCCATTCTCCGCCAGGAACTTCTGGAAGCAGCCGGACTGGCCGAAGCTGCCGATCGGATTGCAGCTGTTCGGGATGCCCTGCTGGTTCACATTTTCCAGCACCTTGGCCGTCCCGGCCCAGCTGCCGTCCCGCGCTTCGTTATACTCTTTCTTCCGCAGCTTTGGCGGGATCCGATAGCGATCGCTCTCTGGCTGGCGCGCACAGACGACGATCTCGTCATTGGAGCTGCGCGGGCAAGGATCATTGCCATAGACGACGAGCGTGGAAAGCCGCGTGGGCGGCGCGCCTTCCGTCACCTCGGCCGGTAAAGGCGCTGTCGCAAACGCAGCGAGCACGAACGCGACGCCCCAGCGCATCATGTTATTGCTGACCCTTCAGCACGGCGCGGACGCCCGTATCCCCGGTGTTGGCCGAATCGGTGGGTGCCCGCGTTTCACTGGCCTGCGCCTTCCGCTCATCGCGCGCCTGATTCATCGCTCTGGCCCAGCATGACGTCCAGGCACCCGAACCGGGCGACGAACAGCTGGACGAGCCATTAGCTCCGGCGGTTTCGATACTCCGCCCGCGTTCCGCCCAGCGATCGTTCGGGCCCGGATTGGTGGTGCGCAGATCCTCGGGGATGCGATAGCGGTCGCCCTCGGGCTTGCGAGCGCAGACGACGATTTCCTCGCCGGATTTCGTCGTCGGGCAGGGATCGTTGCCGTAGACCACCAGCACATTCTGGTTGGCTTGCGCCGTGGCAGGGCCTGCTAAGCCCAGCCCCGCAAAGGCGGCGAATGCCGCGGCGGCGATCAGAAGTGGCTTGGACATGACGACAGGCTTTCCTGCTGGAGACGATTCAGAACGCACGGAAGCCGGCTCATATCCGCCGTGTCAGCGCGATGGCGGCACGGCAGCCGAGCCGAATCGCCGCCGACAGGACAGGATAGGCCACCGCGCGCTCCGCCCCGGCGGCGAGCGCCGTTTCGCGATGCTCGACTTCTTCCGCCTGAAATTCGGTGATCATGCCGCCGAGCTCGGGATCGTTCGATCCGAGCTGGCGGCGCTGATCCTCATAATGGCGATCAATCTCCGTCTCCACCGCGACCGTGCAGGCCATCGCCGCTTCGGGCGAGATCAAGGCGGTCGCCGCGCCCAGCGCATGACCCGCAACATGCCAGATCGGCGCGAGCAAAGTGGGACGCACGTTCCGCTTCGCCATCAGCGCGTTGAAACGATCGAGGTGATTCTTCTCCTGCGCGGCCATGCGGGCGATGGCGCGGGCAGCCGGATGGCGATCGCCGAGAATGGACAGCTGGCCCGCATAGATGCGCGTCGCGCCATATTCCCCGGCCTGATCGACGCGGATCATCGCGTCGGTCTCGGCCCGGGAGGGCGGGATCAGCGGGCTGGGCGTGTCAGGCATAGAGCCCATATGGCGATGCCGCCCGCTAGGGAGAAGAGCGCGTTGAAACCGGCCATGCTGATCCCGGCCAAAGTCCAGGCGGCCGTATCGCAGCGGATCAGCGGCGCGGCGAGCAGTGCCTTGAGCGGATCGCCGGAACCCAGGCCAACGGCGGTGCAGCGGGTGAAGCCCGACCACCAATGGTATTCAACGCCGGCATGAAAGACGCCGATGCCACCCGAGACAAGGATCGCGGCGCCGGCCAGCAGGACGAACGCGCGGGACACCGACACTCTGCCCCGCGTCGCGAACGCCAGCGCGGCGAGGCCGAGCGCGGTATAATGCGCCCAACGCTGCCAGTGGCACATCTCGCATGGCGCATAGCCACCGATTAGCTGAAAACCCCAAGCGCCCGCCAGCAGGACGGCCGGCACGAGCAGCGCGAGCATCCGCGCCGGGGCGAGCGGAAGAGAAGCGGCCAAGCTAGCGTCGACGCGTCTTGGCGGCGCCCGGCAGAGCCGGCGTCGTCGCCAAGGCCGTCTGAACGGCCGGCGTGCCCAGCCGGGCGATCGTCTTCACCGCATAATCCAGCTGGAAATCGGTGATGTTCGCCTTCTTCAATTGTTCCGGCGTGTCGGCGAAGCGGGGATCGGGCTTGCCGTCATCCTCCAGCAATTTGTCATCGGCCTTCACCTCGTTGACCAAATGGCGACGCAGATCCGATTCGCGCATCCGGGGCCGCCCGCGACGATCGGCATCGGTGAGCTGCGGCACGACGACATCGGGATCGATCCCGCCTTCCTGCACCGAACGGCCCGAGGGCGTATAATAACGCGCGATAGTGAGGCGCAGGGCGGTATCGTCGGTGAGTGGCATCACCGTCTGCACCGATCCCTTGCCGAAGCTGCGTTCGCCCAGAATCAGCGCGCGCTTGTGATCCTGAAGCGCGCCGGCGACGATTTCCGCCGCAGAAGCGGTGCCGCCATCGACCAGCACGACGACCGGCAAACCATGCGTATCATCGCCGGGGCGAGCATAATAACGCTGGATATCCGTCTTTTCGCGGCCGCGCTGCGAGACGATCTCGCCATGGTCCAGGAAGCTGTCCGAAACCTCGATCGCCTGATCCAGCAGACCGCCGGGATTGGAGCGCAGATCCACGACATAGCCGAGCGGGCGATGACCGAGCGCCTTGTCGATCGAGACGATCGCCGCGCGCACGCCCGGCCCGGTTACTTTGGAGAAGCTGTTGATGTTGATGATGCCGACATCACCCTTCACCTCCCACTTGACCGCCTTGATCTCGATGATCTCGCGCTTCAGCGTCACGTCGAACGGTTTGTCGCGGCCGACGCGTACGATGGTGAGGCGCACATCCGTGCCGGCCGGGCCCTTCATCTTGTCCACGGCATCGTCCAGCTGCTCACCGTAGATGAGCTTGCCGTCGACATGGGTGATATAGTCGCCGCTCTTGAGGCCGGCGCGGGCGGCGGGGGAATCCTCGGTGGGCGTCACCACCTTGATGACGCCATCCTCGCCCTGCACGGTCAGGCCGACACCGCCATAATTGCCCTCGGTCGTCGTGCGCATATTCTTGAAATCGCGCGCATCGAGATAGGAAGAGTGCGGATCCAGGCTGGTCAACATGCCATCGATGGCGCCCTTGATCAGCGTCTTGTCGTCTACCTTGTCGACATATTCCGCCTTCACCCGCTCGAAGATCGACATGAACTGGTCGAGCTCCTTGTAGGTCTCGACATCGGTCGCGGCGGTGCCGGCGGTGAAGGCCGGAACCAGGGCCATTGCCGCGACGAGGCCGGCGCTCTTCAGGATCAAGGATCTACGCATCAGGGGCCTTTTCGAACATTCGACCTTTCTAGCCGCTTTACGAGGTGCAGGAAACACGCGCCGCGAGAGGCTATCGGCGAAGCGCCACGGCCATCGCCACGATATCCACCGGGCGACCATTGTGGCGAAGCTCGATCAACAGTCGCCGCCCGGATCGGCCGATGACGGCGCCCTGGAAGAGATCCGCCCCCAGTTCGGTAGAGGTGCGCGCCATCCCCGCCACCAGGCTGGTCCAGCCGTGGCCGTGATCGAGGATGACGATGTCGCCATAGTTGCGGAACGGGCCGGCATAGAGAATGCGGCCGGCCCCGGGCGCTAGCACCGCCAGCCCCGGCGCGGTGGCCAGCGTGATGCCGCGCGCGCGGACGCCATCGCCTTCGCTCTCCCCGGTCCCGGCGACGAGGCGCCCGAAGCTGGGCAGCCGATAGAGCGCGGTGCCTGCTGCGGTGCGTCGCTTCGGGGTCGCGCTCGGGCGCAGGACCGGTCCCGGCAATGCGGCGAGCCGATCGGAGAGGGCGTCGTCCCGCTGGGAATCGCTGAGGGCGGATCCCAACAGGGCGCTTTCCTCGGTGAGGCCGCGCAGGCGTTCGCGTTCCGTTTCGGCCGCATCGGCGAGGATCGCGCTTCGCTCCGCGAGATCGGCCTGCGATCGGGCAAGAAGCTGGCGACGCTGGCCGAGCAGGCGCCGCGACGCATCCAGCGCGGCCACGGCGCGGGCCGTCTCCTCCCGCAACGCGGTCCTCCGGCCGAGTTCCTCGGTAAGGGCGGCGTTCTGGGTGGCGATCCTGCCCCGCATGTAGCGGATCAATATGCGCAGATGCGCGGCTTCGGACAGGCTGGCGCCATTTGCCAGCGCCAGAGCGGGAGGGCGACGGGCGATACGGGCAAGCGCCGCGACCATACCCGCCAGCGGCGCCCGCGTTCTGGCGATCTCGGCAGCCTGGGCCTGCTCGGCCGCCCGCGCCTCTTCCGCGCGTCTGCGCGCGGCCTGCACCGCCGCTTGGGCCTCCCCTACCTGACGGGCAAGCAAGGCCGCCTGTCGCTCGGCGCGCGCGGCGGCGGCGGCGGTGCGATCATGCTGCGTGGTGAGGGAGGCCGCGCGCGCCGACGATCGTGCCTGCGCGGCCTGAGTCCGGCGCAGCGCCTGGACCGCCTCATCCTCCCGCGGAGGCGCGGCGGCTGCCGCCGACGCCAGCAGCAGGGCAAGCAGGGCGCGCTTCATCCTTCGCGGTGATAAGGATGGCCGGACAGGATCGAGGTGGCTCGCCACAGCTGCTCGGCCAGCATCGCGCGGGCCAGCATGTGTGGCCACGTCAACGCGCCGAAGCTCAGCAGCAGATCGGCATCGGCGCGGGCGGCATCATCGAAGCCATCGGCGGCGCCGATCAGGAAGCGCGCCTCGCGGATGCCATCGTCACGCCAGCACCCCAGCCGATCCGCGAAGGCGATGGAGCCGAGCGCGGCCCCTTTCTCATCAAGCATGATCGTGACCGAAGAGGAGGGCAGCGGCGGCACCCGGCCACCCCGATCGGGAAGCTCGGTGACTTTCGTGGGCCACGAAACCCGGCCGAGATAGCGATCGACGAGATCCGCCTCGGCGCCGCGCCCGATCCGCCCCCGCGCTACGATGTGAAGCAACACGCCAGCTACGACCTAATCGAGCGCAAGTTCATAAAAATGCGGATCGCCCGGGCTCGGGTCTGCCGCGCCGCTAACCCACCCCCGTCGCGCAATCAGGCGGTGCCGATACCGGCTTCGGGGATATGGCTGGGCGCATCGCCGAACGCCCACATCCGCTCCAGATTGTAGAAGCTGCGAACTTCGGGGCGGAACAGATGGACGATCACGTCGCCGGCATCGATCAGCACCCAATCGGCGGCCGGCATGCCTTCGACGCGCGGGCTGCGCCCAGTCAACGCCTTGATCTTATCGACAAGCTTGGCCGCCATCGAGCCGACCTGACGGCTCGACCGGCCGGACGTCACCACCATATAATCAGCGATGCTGGATTTCCCGACGAGCGGGATCGACACCGTTTCCACGGCCTGATCATCGTCCAGCGAGGCGAGGATCATGTTGTGCAATCGATCGCTACTGTCTTCCGGTTCGGAAGGGGTCACGGTTTGGGCGGCAGCGGGCAAGGAACCTCCTGGGGAAGCGCGCGGCGCGTCAATCTATCGCGCAGCGCCATTGATGTGATGGGGATGAACCAGGCGGGCTTCAAGGCGCGCGCCTGCGTCGCGGATCGCGGATCGGGACGGAATCGCAACAGCACAAGCGCCGGCGTACTCCACTTCGTCCAGTATAACTCCTGGCCTGCGGGCCGGACAAAACGCCGCAGCCACCCCATCGCAGATGCGTTGAGGGCGGCTCTATCATAACCCGGACGCGCGATAATCGCAATCGGCATGGTGCGCGCGATCCGGCGCCAGTCTTTCCAGCGATGAAACAAGGCGAGATTATCGGCCCCCATGATCCAGATGAACCGCCGACGCGGGTAAAGACGGGTGAGCCGCGTCAGCGTATCGACGGTGTAGCGCGTACCGAGCCGTGCCTCGATCGCGGTCGGCACGATCCGGGCGCCGCGCGCCATATGCTCGGCCGACGCCAGCCGGGCAGCCAGCGGCGCCATGTCCGCAGCGCCGTCTTTGAGCGGATTTCCGGGCGAGACCAGCCACCAGACTTCATCCAGCCCGAGCGCTTCCAGTGCGGCGATGCTGATCGCGCGATGACCGGCATGCGCGGGATTGAAAGATCCGCCCAAGATCCCCGTCGGCCGGCGGGCCGTCTTCAAGGCCGGATCTGGCCGGTCCCGCGCACGATCCACTTATAGGTCGTGAGCCCTTCCAGCGCGACCGGGCCGCGCGCGTGCAGCCGCCCGGTGGAGATGCCGATCTCCGCGCCCAGCCCGAATTCCCCGCCGTCCGCAAACTGG
>Ga0247734_1000786_pt1 | contig 26241 bp, 25 predicted proteins | sample UWRJL103311B2_FD_180933 | JGI IMG/M metagenome (GOLD analysis project Ga0247734, IMG submission 180933) | Plant litter microbial communities from Arlington Agricultural Research Station in Wisconsin, United States - UWRJ-L103-311B-2 | ecosystem: Environmental > Terrestrial > Plant litter >...
CTTTCTTTTATTCTGCCATTTGATCCAACCCATCTGGGGAATAGAAGCCCAACTAAGAAACCAGAGCAAATTTCACTGAGCTAACTTCTCCCAGGTCTCCGTCGTGTCGATTGGTAATTCCGTTCAGGCCTATCTAACTCTCACCTACACGTCTCGAATCTACTCCGAAGATCCCTCTATGGATAGCCGCCAAAAAGAGATCCGTCGTTTGGCGCGTGAGAAAAACGGTGCCAGCGCGCATCCCTCCAATACGCCTCTTGCTCCCGATTCAACCGTTACACCTCTCCAAGCCCGTACCTTTGGGACCTTTACTCTCATACAGTCCTTGGTGAGACTATATGCTGCATATAACATATCGAACCCCTCATTTTATCAACTGGGCGTGTGTACCTATGCGGTTGCCTTTGCGCACTTTATGGCAGAGTGGTGGTATTTTGGGACTACCAAATGGGGCGCGCCTTTGGCAGGACCTGTAATGGTGAGCACGGGAACCTTAGTTTGGATGTGGTTGCAATGGGGTTATTATGTGCAATAAGAAAGCGATTTGGCCAGTGTGAGCAACGATAGAGGTTTTAGAACTAGAACTACTTGAGAACCATAAAAGGGTGTGTGTTACGAGGGTTTGCGCATTTACAAGCGGAGGAATCTAATATCTAATTACTGAGCAAGTAAATATATACTGATAATATTGAAACCCAAGTCTATGGAAGAAATCACAATGTCTTCCTGTACAGCTCACCTCCACACTGTCTCAGTTTAGCAGCAGCCTGCTCAGGAGTAATATCCCTCTGCGGCTCTGCCATCAATTCATAACCCACCAAGAACTTCCTTACCGTTGCGCTTCTCAACAAAGGAGGGTAGAAATGCATATGAAGATGGCTGGACTCAATCTCCTCGGCCGTACCCTCCAATGGCGCCTGATGGATACCAGAACTATATGGAAAACTCGTCTCAAATAGATTATCATATCGTCTGGTGACTTCTGCGATCGCCTCTGCAAAGTCCAATTGCTCGGAAGCGCTCAAGTCGACCAGAGCTCGCTTGTGCTCTTTGCTGATGATCATGACTTCGAATGGCCATGTCGCCCACCATGGACATACAACCAGAAAGGCAGAATTCTGGAACACAATGCGCTCCTGCTTCTCAAGCTCAAGCTTGACGTAGTCACCTAACAGACTTCCACCACCATGCTCCTTGCGATACTTTTGCAGCTGTTCTAGTTCTTGCGCTGGCTCTTCGGGGAGACCAGTCGTCGTCCAGATCTGTCCGTGGGGATGAGGGTTCGAACAGCCCATTGCGGCACCTTTATTCTCAAAAATCTGCATCCATTTGTATTGCGCGTTTGGCGCGGAGACATCATTACTAGATGGTGCAACGGTGGTTGCTTTGGCAACGGCTGTGAGTGGAGAGGAGGGCGAGAGATGGGCGGAATAGATTTGCGTCCAGGTCTGGATAACGGGAAGGATCTGGGCGGGGGAAAGATCCGCAAGGGTGAGGTTGTGAGCGGGAGAGAAGGTGAGCACATAGCATTTTCCTGTTACGGGCTCGGCGCGCAGAAGGATGCTTGAGAGGTCTGTCAAGCGTTAGATGCTGTGTTTCTGCGTGCGATTTAAGTAGCAATTACCTTTCGAGTCTCTAGCTTGGGTGTATTCCGCCTGCTGTTCCTTCACGGCACTATAATCGTTCACGAATACGAAAGTATTCCTATAATCAGGATTTGTGTCGCCTTGTGCGCGCTTGTTCTTGGGACAGAGGTAGCACTGAGGATGTCAGTGAAGGTTTCTCGGAGGGAGTCTCAGGCAGGATTCTGGAAGTTGCATACTTCAGGATCATAGTCAGGCAGCGTTATCTTAGACGCTGGCTCTTGCTGTCCCCTTCCCGGTTCAGCTTGATGTCCAGTATAGAAGAGTAGTATGAATGCTCACTGCCATGGTCTCTTGGTTCGGTGGGGTGATACCAACAACCAAGTACCCCGCAATGGGTTGTATCTGCGATGGGAAATGTCGTCTAAAATGTTTTCTGGCATTTTGAGAGAGGTAATGATGGATGGAAAAGGAAAAAGAAGATGAATGAGCTGTGTACAGGAAATCTAAGTCTATGTACAAACTGGTAAGAGAGAAAGAGAGAGAGAACGCTTGGAAAAGGTCCGACTTACTGGAAGTTTAGTTCTCGTGGACCTAGAACGTTAGTTTGGGGGAGGGTTGAATAATTTTGCGGGGCATCCACAAAATCGGTAAGGTTACATACAATATCGGTGTATCTCCACCCGCCTTTTCCTGTCCACCACAACGTCTCCCACTCTCGTATAGGGCGCCATCCTTTACAGTAAGGCACCGGTTTAATATCTTATTGGCTAATATAAAAAAATCTAGACATACACATGTAAGGTTGCATCACCATCAGGACCTGGACTTGGGGAAATGTCTACATGATACTGACACACGTGCCAGTGAAAGCTTCTGCGGATAGTAGCATACTCTTACCAAACTAAGCTTTGAAGAGTGCCCTCTGAAAGTAGATAGGAGAGAAGTGTCTTGTAGGTCCCAAGTGATATGAACCTGCATTCGCTCACGTAATTGTAGATAGCCCCTTCCTAGTTTCAATAGTATGAATTCGAACTTACGTATAACGTAAACATCTTAAATCTAAGTTGTCGCCAACGCTATTGCGCTCTAGCTCTAGTATAATTCTTTTACAGCCGCATTATAGTGGTCAAGGGTCGAGAACTTTATCAAATAAAGTCTCCTTAGGCAAAGCAGCTTCGGATAGCGATCGAGTGCGGCAAATGATGACTATATGTGGAAGGAAAATATGCTGTGTATAAATGAAGTATCAACTGAGGTTTTACTGTTATCTGTTCAGCGTATATGACTAAGGTGACCTTCCAACCGGAAAAGACAAATAAAAAAAAGAAGCTGGTGCATTCATGTTTGGGGAATAGTATGATATTCAGAGATTTTGCAGGCAGCGAATAGCCCAAAAAGACCTTTCCTGCTTTCTTACAGTCCTTATCAACGACAAAATATCTCTGGCTCTAGCATTAAGTAGGCCTTTCTAGTACCACCAGGAATTGTGTCAACACTCCAAGTCCCGGCTCTATTATCTAAGCCCCCTTGTTGAACCGTCACAAGGATGGTGTTAGATGGAAAGGTGTAGTCCTTAAGTTGGCTTACATTCCACGTAGAGCCTGCTCATCGTGGGAGCAGCTAAGTGTAATGTTGCTTGGGTCGATTACCAAGCCCTATGCTCCTTCACCGGACAACATCCACAAAAAATGGACTCGATAATCTTCCAGGATTTGAGTTGTATGTCTTGGACCTTTCCACCACTGGCACACCCTCTATCTCTCCTACATCCTTGGAGGATCGTTTTTCTTTGCTATCCAGCTCATGCCTCCCCCATCTACTGACCAGTGCAAATAATGTCCTTCTTCCTTCTCTTGTATCCCCAGAATCTAGTTCATGTTTTTCCCACTGGCTTCTATCTTCCTCTTCTTTCGTCATTATATCCGAAGCTGGAAGTTCGTGTATACTTGGTGTGACTCTTCCTCCGATGTACCTTAGTTCCGAGTTCCTGTCCGATATTTCTTTTCCATGAGAGGCAGAGGCCCTTCTGTGCAGACAAAAGAATATCCCGATCAGGAATGCAATGATACAAACTGGAAGTGCAACAGCTAACGATATTTTTGCAGCTGGGGATAGTCCATTATGAGCAACGTTGGAACTAGACCGGTTGGCAGGTCCGCCTGTATCAGTATTCCCGGCTGGAAATGTGTTCAAGATTGTAGGATGGCCAAGATTCTGTAAACTCGGGCGATGTGTTTGAGAACTCATATTGGTATCTCTACCTCCCGTTGGATCTGTTGACACCTGTGTCGGCGAGCCACCTGTCGTCCTGCCCTCAGGTTTCGCATCTCCTCCTCCTCGAGCATTTACACTTTTTGCAAGGCTATCTGTCCCTCTGCTCAAGAGACTCACAATATCCGTATCACTACTTTCCCACAATACCGGCACTCCAGTCATAAAATTAAACGTCCTACGACTTATAGTAACTGTTATTTCCTTATTCGCCGACATACCAAATCCGCTTACTACCTCTCCCTCAGTAAAGCGCCGCTGGCAGCCTGCTGGCAGGCATGCAACTATGGAGGACTCTGAAGCACTACCAGAAGTAGGGACCGCCGCCCCGCACGTCACACAGGACCATCCTCTATTATCTCACATTAAACTTTAGCTTGGCACGATGGGTTGGAGTTAATTTTGAGAATGAGAATGGGAGCGACGAACGTAGGACAACACACCACTCCCATCGTCTGTGTTGGAAACACACTAGGTCTGTCCACACTACCCGCTGGAAATTGTGTCAATTGACAAGCAGCGGGCCAACCCGTCGGACAAATTCCTGGGGAATAGTAAAAGCTCGCCCAATTATCAATATTTAGGCTGTTTTTAGTTGTGGTGGGATAACACTGCTTAAAGGTCGAGTATTTTGCGTCTCCACCAGGTGGAGGGACGCCAGAGAGAGCTTGAAAGATCTCTAATCTGCCAGAGGTGAGGTCTTTGATGGTTGTCGAAGCGCAGGAGGCAGGAGGAGTGAAGATTGTGGTTAGTGGCCCATGGTTATCAGTTGCTGGATTATTGGTCATATCGTCACAAGAAAGAAAGTTGGGTGATAAATTTGCGAGTTATTTACATGAGAGATTCAAGAGTACGAAGAAAGCACGACAGCTAACAAATAATTAAAGGAAAGAAGACAAAAAAGAGAACGAAACCCAAATTTAATAACATGTTCTTCAAAAAATGTTGTTACATTCTCCGAGGTTGCGCCTCGCTTCTGCAGCGAGCAGGATTCACTTTTGAAACTATAGGTAGATACTCAAGAAATATCAGGGGTAAAGCTAATTTAACCGAGAGTGTCATCCATGTGATTTCAAAAGGTGTATTGCGCCCTGGGTTTAGCAGGATGTAACATCACTATAAGGTCATTTTGGTATGAGAACATACGCATATGAGAGCCATCAGTAGGTTTTGTTCGACATCTTTCGAATTTGATATGAGAGGTATCTAGTATGAAAATAAACCTTAAAGAGTGGTCGTTGGTGACAGCTACTATGAGCTTGGCAAGAGACTCAATAAATGGTCATATTAGTAGGATTTCTATATCAGCCAGGATAGTTGATACCAAATCATGTCTCGTACAGGTCCGATGGTCCCACTTGTACTTTCATGGCCTCATAACGGAATATGACATTACAACGCAAGTTCATCTTCACTGTCAGCTACTTCCCCCAAAAACCCCTCTACGCCTTCTCCATCTCCTTCTCCCTCTTCGTCGTCAACATTATCCTCATCATCCTCCCCATCCAGCTCTCCCGGGGCTGGAACAAGAATATCCTCACTCCCCTGAGTCTGTGGTGGCATAGGGGGCAATTCCCCATCATCCTCATCCGCCCAACCATAATATTCATCATCCTCCGCTTCACTATCTGGAATTTCAATCTCGAGATCTGTGGCTAAGATCTTGCGCTTTTGGGGTATGCGTGAGTGGGGGAGCGACGGGCTGGGGACTGTGTTTATGGTATGTTTGATAGGGGAGAGGATGTGGGGTCTGGTGGTGGGAGCGATGGTTTGGGGATGAGGTATGGATATAGATTGGAGTCCTGACTGGTGACTGTTATTTATTTGGGGAGTGAAGGTATCGTTTGTGGCATTGGGTTTAGATGGAGCGGATGGAGCGGATGACTTACATCACTGAGTCCAAATCCGATAATTCTACCTCTCTGGCTGCTGTTAATACCGATGCCTTCCGCTTTCACAATCTCGGCTAGCCGAACATCCATATAGTTTCCGTCCTCATCCGCCCATCCCCAGTCCCGAAATAGTACAACTCGACATCCCAATCCTAGCTCCCAAGCCCGGAGGTTCACTGTCGGAACTAGGACAGCGCCACATCCTGGACGCATCTTAGTGATACATTGAGTTAATAGGACAATAGCAAGATTTTGAGTAAGGGAAAGATTTTGTAAAGTGTTGAGGAGGCCCGTTATAATGGGTATCTTGCGGGACGTAGGCTTTGGTGCTATGTATGTTATTAGTACTCAGGTTCCAAGAAACAACCAAAGACAGTAGTAAAAGTTGATATGAAGAGCTTACTTCCTGGCTTCTTTGGAAGGTTAGTTGAATCAGCATTTCGAGGGAACGCATTAGCAACCAATGTCGAGAAACCGTCAATAACAATTAGGCTGGTGCCTTGAGATGGATTACTGGTTTGGTGAGCTAGGAGGGCAATGAGATGGGCCAGTGTTGGAGTAGAGAAGTGAGTTAGGTTTTCGGAGAGCTCTGATCTGTGGGGTGGGCTCGAAGGGGGACCTGTTAAATAAATTGGTTGATAGGAACTAATAATTTGAGAGAAGCGGGGACCAGGGACTGGATGGGAGGCATCTGTAGGATGTTAGATTTCAAAAGATATAGTGGGAATTTGTTAGGAGCCTCTAGCTGGTGTTGTTGACAGTATCAAGGATTTGAAATCAGTGTGTTTGGAGCTGCAAAGAGGATGAGATGAATACACAAAACCGGAGGTCTGTTTCACATCTGCTTGTAGCTCAACTCCGCCAACTCTGTAAAATATACAACCACTAGATCTAAGATTTGCTTTTTTTTCAACAGGAAGAGAAGTACTAACCGACCCATATAACACCATCCCCAGCATGCAAAGCGCCAGCAGCTAACTGCATCCTGAACCTGTCAACAATCATGCTTGTAACCCCATGGAAAGGGGATCAACATACCCCAAAGCCGTCTTCCCCACCCCTGGCGGTCCATAAATCTCCGTGACTCTACCTCTCGAGACTCCTCCACGAAAAGTCTCGTCTCCAATTACAGACTCAGCAGTCCGGTTTTGAAGGACAGCATCTAGATCCCGTAGTCCGGTGGAGATACATCGCGTTGGTGAGTGCTTGAGCTTTGCCAAGGCATCCGCGGCGGAGATGGTAGGGAGACGATCTGAGAATATTGTTAGGTAAAGGTTCAAAAGAGGACAGGAGACCTACGCGGCGAGGAAGAGGAGAAGTTTGATACTCCTGGACCATGTAGGGTCTTGTAGTCAAGTTTTGTTGGTGAGTTCGTCATGATAAATAGGAGAATGCATGCGTTTCCAGATTGTGAGATGGAGAAGTCATCATTGACCTAAACGGGGATTTTATCGATGCCAGAACTGTTCTGAAGCTATTCCGAAGCTTAGACGAATTGCGAGTATTTGATTCCAATACGTATATACTGAATACTTTTGAAGAGTTTGATATCAGTCTTCCAATCTAACAATGTTGGGGGACTTAATCACGTGGCAGTATACAACATCGACATATAACTCTCTCTGTTATCACGTGCATAATATTAACTTTGTCGAACCATTTTGAAGCATCTACGCTCCAGCAACAACCTGAAAGTCACGCCAATGAGACTATTTCTGTCATCGCTCTACCCTCCTTCCTGTCATTATATAGATATATGAATTTTTGGGCCTTTTTGCCTATTTCTTCTTGCGTACTCGTGTCTACTCAGATATTCATCTCATGCTATTGTGCTCAGGCCGTCCGAAGAACGTCTGATCCAAATTGCCTTGCCCAGATAATGACAGGTTACCTTTGCCAATCTCAACTGCATGAAGCTCGTATCATGATAGCCCGGTGGACGCTTAGCTCACCACCGCCAATCCGGATTACTCACGATGCAAACCAATACTCGGAAGAATACGAACCACATAACATGATCAATAAGAGCGCTCTGGTCTATTTTGGATACGGGGTGATAATTAGACAGACTTGTAATTCTCTAGCCCACAGGGAGGTGAATGAAGGCTGTAGAGTAGAGCAATGGACGGCAAAGTAAGCACTTCTCGACATGTTGAAGTCGCCGCACCGAGCGAGGTGAGATTCAACTGTAGGATCTTGTCCTTCCGCACTGACCCGGGGTCTATTTGTTTCGTTTCAGCAATCAATCAATCATTCCATCGGTCCATTGTTTTATTTTTAAATTCCTGCCATGCCAGCGCATCTTCAGACGAACTCGTCGAGATCAAACTTATGATCATGATCATGATCATGAACATGACCAGAGGACCAGAGGGCCAGAGGAGCCGCCGTCTTCCGGTAACCTTATTAACCACGCGCCACAAGCATGTGTCAGGGCGGCTCTCCCGCAATACGAGTTGAAACATGCACACACCAAACTCAATTCGCACTCGTAGCTCATTGCCCAAGCAATCGTGGACACTCAAGATGATTGGCATCGCGGCATTGCATCACCCAAACCCCATGCAATGTTTTGTGGGGATCTCCTAAGAAAAGCATCCGAAGTACGAAGTACAGGTACAGTACGAGGTAGCATCATGCTGCAGAACCTCACTCAGAACCCCCAGACCCCTTTCCCCCACCTTCATTCATCCATCCTTGTTGACTTCTAGTCTCCACAGTCAGTACTCTCAGAAAACGGACCTTCTAGACGTATAAACTTCTCTTCCCGTCCCTGTTCTTCCTATTCCCTTTCCCTCTTCATCATGATACGTTGTCGGCAGTACTATAGCCAATATGAGGAACTTGTTTGCAGTATGTGCCATCTCTCTCGCCACAATTCCTCTGGGCGTCGCTGGAGTCGAGCTAGATGTCACTTCCAAAGGTAACAGGTTCACTCAATTGTACCGCACCAGCTCCTAATATACTGCAGAATCGATCAAGAATGCCTCTAGCATCATAGCCTACGGCCTCATGAAATACTACTCAGGCAATGTCACCAAAACCCCTTCGACCATTGGAGTCCTGCCTGGACCGTATTACTGGTGGGAGGCCGGCGCAATGTGGGGAGCAATGCTCGATTACTACCACTTTACCAACGATACCACCTACAATAATGTCGTTACCGAAGCCCTTCTCTCCCAGGTTGGCCCTAACTACGATTACATGAATCCTCTGTACTTCAAGAGTACTGGTAATGACGATCAGGGTTTCTGGGGAATGGCAATTATGTCTGCAGCAGAAAAGGACTATCCACAACCCACAACCGGAAACTACTCGTGGTTGCAATTGACGGAGAGGCTGTGGAATACACAAGTTGCGAGATGGGACACAACAAGTTGTGGAGGTGGTTTGAAATGGCAGGTGTTTGAGTACAATAATGGCTATGACTACAAGAACTCCATCTCGAACGGCGTATTCTTCCAGCTGTCCGCACGACTGGCTCGATTTACCGGAAACGCTACATATGCCGAATGGGCAGCAAAATCATATCAATGGTCCACAGATGTTGGCCTCATTAATCCAAACTACTATGTCTTCGACGGTACCAATGATAAACTTGGCTGCATTGATCAAAACCGCATAATCTGGACCTATAATGCCGCTGTGTATTTATATGGCTCAGCAGTAATGTATAACTACACGAATGGATCAGAGCTCTGGACGAATCGCACACAAGGCTTTCTTTCTACAACAGGATTCTTTTTCGATCCCTTTAAAAACACTACAAACGTTATGTGGGAGCCGCCCTGTGAAAGAGTTAATACGTGTAATACAGATCAATTCTCGTTCAAAGGTTATCTTTCACGCTTCATGTGGGCAACAGCTCTCTTAGCGCCGTTCACCAAATCTGCTATCACAACTCTCCTCACTGGCACCGCCATTGCCGCCGCACGTAATTGTGACGGTGGTTTTGATAGCGTCACATGTGGTCAACATTGGTATTGGGGTCCTAAGGAAGACGGGAGTTATTGGGATGGAAGCTTTGGGGTGGGACAACAGATGAGTGCCCTTGAAACGATTCAAGGGTTGTTGAGTGCAGACTCTATTCCTCCAATGCATGGTGATCAGGTGCATTTGCTGCAAGCAACTGTTACCAGTCTAGCACCTGTGCCAACGAGTGTGGTTCCTCCTGTGGTTCCTCCTGTTGAAACTTCGACTCTGCCTTCTGCTGCTAATATTATGGTGGCTCCCCAATGGATTGTGCTGTTTATAGTGCTGGGGCTTGGAACGCATGTGTTGTAGATAGGGGCTTTAAATCGCGTGGTGCACGTTTATGGTCAGCATCTAGCGTGGCGTTTGGCGTGTTCGGGATGATATTATGACTATAGACGAGATGTTTGCATAGATTGCTTATTTAGCTAGAAGAGTCGCATTTTATGTGAACGCGGGAATGATCTGGTTGCCTGGATTCTTGCAGTGCTAGATATATGAGGGCAGTTCCATAGCTGTACATATTATTACATATAAAAGCTCTTAATACATACTTTCAGGATAAGATATTCTTTATTTTCCCTTTACCAGTTTTTCAAAATGTGTAAAGGCCCTTTTTAAGGGCTTGCGATTTTAGCACTCAAAATACTGGAGTTACTTGGTTCAGCATAGTTCGGTTTCAAATTTCGCAATATTGACCACAGAAAATGTGATATATGATTCATAAGGGACTGAATATCAGAGTTGCTTTTTCTTTTTGTCCACCAGGTCTCTGGTTGCGGGACACACATGGCTATTGGTGTTTGGTGCAAGGCAATAGATTCAGAGTAGAGGTTATAGAATAATATGAAGGTATACTGAATTTTGAAACTGCTTTACTTAAAGATCTAAGCAAGCACCACTAATAATGACATACAAAATATGGCATAAAAAGCAAATATGAGAAAGATGTAAACTCATGTAGAGAAAACTTTGTAGACTGGAGAGATTGGTGCAGCTTGGCTGAAGACACACTAGTAAGTCACTCATTGTTCAAAAGTAGAGCATACAGGGGAATGCCTCTATTGTTTGTTATTTAGTTCTGGCTCGGAGTATGCTTTTGGACAAAGGTATGTAACACTTTATTCCCCTCTACTAATTTTATATCAAACATGTTCATTGACCCATTCGTTGCATCATCCCCTGAAAAATACAAGAACTTGTTCAAGAAGTGAATGCATACTAAGCTAGCGCCGCAGTGTTTCTTAGCCTCTGACACGGTAGCAGATACGCGTCAGTGAATACATCATATTATTGTGGTTTAATTGAAAGGTGATAAGCTCTTTACTTAACAATATCAGAGAGGAGGATCAATTTGCTCGTAGGATGTCTTCAAGTAAAGAATACTGATATTTTTAATTTGAAATCTAGCTCATCATTACAGTGTTGACCTAGATGTAAGTCTTTTAATCTCGACCTCTAGACGGAATGAAACTTTTGCGCTGACACCCACAGTGTTGTCCATATTTGCTCGATTTAGCTTACTACCGACATAGCCCTTTTTGACCAGAGGTTAACCGACAAGTGGGAAAGCATGGCCGCTGATGCTTTCAAACTATCTTTGCCGGACGAAATTCTATTTGGAGCTCTACAGCGGCTAGAAGATATGGGAGCCGCCCAGCCATCCTCGCCTGTCGATTTTGATGAAAATGAGTTTGCAAATGTCCGTCGAACACTCGTTTCAACTGATTATGAATGTCAAGGTCGGCTGATCCTTTGTCGATGGGATTGGGCTCCACGTTACCATCTAGAGTCGCAGATGTTTGATGTAATGTATCATAATCTGCTCGTAAATGGTCCGCCTACTGAGGCAGAGATGATCTGGTTTGGTGAGGGTTTGAGTGATTTTTGGAATCTAACCGAATCATTCCCTGTGGATAGACTGCGACGATCCATGGAGTTGCTGGCCATTATGCTATTGGGACGACATCTTGGCAGCAATATGATCCGGTTTAATTTTGTTGGTGTAGACGATCAAGACTTTGCCGAACACATTAACGAGATTCTTGGTCGCACACGAGATGGAAACTTGCTTCCATATCATGTCGAAATTGACATCGTAGAACAATTACTAGATAGTGATACTCTTGCGACATGCCCCCAACCAAGCAATGGCCATTTTAGTATACACAGTGATACCCAAGCAAGAACAATGGCCTTGAGAGTCCAAAACCATCTACAGCCAGCAAGAGCTAAGACTCTGTCGAAGCTGCTAGGTACTTGCGCCCACGAAATGCTTCACGCGCTATTCCGAATCTACGATTGCGATTGCGATGCTTGCCTAGCGAGAGGCGGTAATACTTGTAGTAAAGGAGGTTATAACAGTACTTGGCTATGCCTTGCATACCGTTTGAAATGTTATATGGAAACAAGGCTTGGCATAGCCACAAATCTCGGTGGAGAAATTGAAATGGCGAGTCACATTGCTGATACAGGGGAGTGGGAAATTTTAGCTCTTGCGTCTGATTTCGGCCTAGACCGTGGGATAGTTCTCCTTGAGTATGGACATTTGTGAGGCAGGGGAGCCATTTCATATGGGTTAACAGTAAAACCCTCACACTGAACTGACTGATAGGTAGATATGAGATACGTTAGAGGACAAAGAATGCTATATTAGCTTATATGTTTTCCGAGCCCATTCTCTTTTCTTTCTGTAAACCCTGAACGTCACGACCGACTGATATTTTCAGCATACAAATCTTCCTGTTAATCAATTACAAATGAGGTTGTATCTTTGACATAACTTAACATAAACAGCTTGGAGGCTTGGGAATACATGAGGAATGCGTCTAAGGTGGAGGGGGAGGAGATCAGAGAGGTTAATATGGACTGCATAACAAGATCTGAGTAGCGTTGAACTAGAATCACTAAATCAAATTTTTTGGGAGAATTCACTGATACTAATAGCTTGAGAAATATGTGCTTGTACAAGGTGAGTATCGCAGGAAAACTTTAAAAGTTATTGTTATGATGTATAGATTTTTCACGCTTTCCACTATACACTTTCTAAATGAAATAGGATAGGACCACTAGTGAATCTGATTGGTGTAATGTAGACTTTTCGTTAAGTACTTGCTAGATACTAGTCTTTCAGAGTTTCTAATAGCTTGAAGAATACCTACAAATTTGATATCAATGCAAGACCAAGTCTTATCACGTGTTTTTCTTTGTTGACTTCTCGCTTCCGACCCCTGAATCCACTTCGGTAACTATGCAAGATGAGAAGTTCTTACAGAATTTTCTAACTTGATCATCAACAAGTTTCATCATCTTCTGTGAAATAACATTCCTGGAAATAGCACCAGTGTTACGAAAAGTTATGAAAGGTTTTGCGCGGACCTGAGACTTTCTTTTAGTTTTATCATAGCTTTCTGGTATAAACCCCCGTGTTTCTTCACAAAAATAGAAATGATCTAGTAACGTAAACGCAGATCAAGTAATATGGGATATCAATCTCAGTAAGTACCTAGATGTACACACTTATGATCGAGACAATAGACAAGTAGATACTGGAACGACAGGGCTTTTTGGATAAATAGCCCGGAGCACTTTCTCATTCTAAACCTTAAGTTTTTATCGGACTTCATGTATGTGCAGTCTGAATGGTAATAAGCTTCCGTATTTCCTAGAATTTCTAGAGTCCGTTGTAATAGCTAGGTCTGGCTTAGGGAAGGGACGACTCCCAGCTGAGTCCTATCAGTTTTCCATAACATCAGCCTTTCTCTCCTGATTGTCACACTTTATCGCAGTTTAAGCTAATCGCATTAAAGTTTGTGCCAAACCTTGTCTGAGAACTCTTGACACCTCATATAAAACCCTGATCCCCTAAGAATATCCCTAATAAAACCCTCATCCTAAAATCTCTTTTGAAAGTGGCGGCCCCTCAATCTACCCAATAACTTATCTTGCTTCTCAACTTCCTTGGGCACCCACGATACGAATCCCAACACCATCCTGCGGTACTGTCGAACAATTCGCGTGCCACAGCCGGTAATTATATCAGAAAGATAATTGGGCCGCGAAAAGCCACAGCATATGGGTAATCTGCTAGGTAATCGGGGCTAAGCTCCCACTTGTCCGCATGGAGACCGAGATTGAACGATCGTGGTGGGAGAAGCGTACAAATACCTATTTTAGAAGCAGTAAAGAATAATTCTCGATTAAGACGCCGAAGAAAAGCTTAGAGCTGCTATTGCGTGCCATGCTCGGAGTCACTTCTCAACAATCGGGACGCTTTGAACTTACTATGAGGAAAGGGAGGACGCCCAAAGCTAAGAAATCTCTTAGCTTGGCTTGACTGAATTTCTTACTCCCGAATCAATCGAGATATGCCGTTGTATAAACCACCATTCAACAGCAAGCAGGGGTGATCGATTTAGAGAATTTGATCACTATTTGCGCTCACGAGCTGTGCCATGCGATTTTGGTGCTTTTCGACTGCGAAACTGCATCTTGTTAGCCAGGTAGAGAATATCCCACAGGTACCCGAGTCGAATTTGGCAAGTTATTTTTGGCGGCATATGTTAAGCAAACCATAGGACCTGATTTCATTTGAATGCTGGACTTGGTAAAGAAGTTGCGTTTGCGCGATAACTATTGGAGACTGAAGATAAAACTTTTCAGAACAGTCTTGTAGAATTCTACTTTGATGTTGTTGAAGTTTATGGTCAATCCGACGCTTCGAGAGAATCAAACAGAAAGAAGATGGATCAAGAAACACTGTATGAATCAAATTCTAATTGAGCTGTATTGGGCCGGTTCTAAAAATAATATCATCCCACACGTAGTGTTCAGTAAATAAAGTCAGGTAGGGAGTTATCAAGTGCAAATCCGAAAACTATGAATTCTAGCAGTATAATGCAATATGAATGTGGCCTTATTGCTTAGGAAACCTAGTACAAAATAGATTACCCAAATTATCAAACACCGCGATACACCAATGGGGTTTATTCTTGCTGTTTCAACTTAACCACTTGAGCAATATGAATTGTAACCCCATGATACACCAAAAACACACCTTTGTTAATAAGCCAATATTTGTAAAAGTTAATGTGTATTTAGTATCAAGCAAGATGGTAACCTGGCACTCCGTCTTATAAAACCTCCTGAGTTTCAAAAACTATATACTGTGAAAATAACACTTTTATATCCTCTAAAGTATATTGTAAATTGCGTCCTACATTGGTATAAAACAACATGATTCACTAGAAATGTAGTCTTATCAACTCTTGTATTGTTTCTAGGAGCATTTAGTATACCTTGAACTTTAGACTATGAGGTTGTGATTGATTTAGTATGGTACAGCTAGGATTTTGTATCCCACCCGAGTGCATATTGGCAAACTTCATTATAATCTAATTCGTGGAACCTCTCAGAGCCATGCTACCCAACAGTAACATCTCCAGTTCCCTCCTCTCATCCTTGCTTGTAATATTATCTTTCCCAACTTTCCCGCCTATGCTGTTCAGCTTGTAGTACTTCCGCACCCTCGCCAGATCTGTCATCTCAGCTAGAACCTCATTGCTAAACTCAACTTGTTTCCCTTCTACGGAGCCTGCAAGATGGTCCTGTACTGTACTTGCGGTGTGGGGCTGAGAAGGAGTGGAGATTTTGATGACTAGAAGATTGGTTGTGGATGGCGTGATACCAAAGCGACGAAATGATTCTGCGATCTTTGAACGTACTTGTTAGCATAAAAATATAGCAATAAGTAGGGCAGCCGGAACATGAGATGTTCATTTATATCTTTGAAAGTGATTGGTCTCATTAAGGAAGTACCGCTTTATACAAACCAAACATCAGTGCTTAAGTTTGTTTGGAGACCACCATGAGACGTGAGGAGATTGTGAAGGCTAGAAAGATTTGACAAGATAGTAGAAAACAAACATTGTTATTTGGGCTTAGAGAGAAGACAATCTCAGAATGTACATTTCGACTTTTTAATCGGTCTTCTATTAAGTCATTTACTGCTCGATATGCTGCGGATAAAACTTGGAGTTCTGACACTATCTGGAAGAAGGTTAGTATATGATATATGAAGAAGACATTAATTTCGAATATGGCGAGTTTTGTAAACAAAGTTCGAGGTCTGATACCTCTCGATCTGCTTCTAAAGGCACCCCAAATACATACCACGGTAGCATCAATGAAAGCATATTCGAAGTCAGAGTTACCAGCCAGCAGCTGCTGCTGGAGGAATGATGCATTCTTGATATCCCGGTAAACAGCTACGTGAAGTGTATAATTGGCTGGGAGGTGTTCGAGCGTGATGGTTTGCAGAAGTGCCATGTTTATATCGACTAGGGTCCAACAGCTGCCTACCTAACTTCAACAAGCAGGTCTTCCTACCCGATGAAGGACCTCCTGCTATGGAGATAGGGCGTAGGTTTGTCTTTCAGCCTTGCGTGTTAGAGAATAGGTAGCTGGGTAGGGCTGAAGTCAAGCTGATTCCTTGTTTCCAATGGGCTGTAGGATATGTTTCGGAGTGGGCTGGAACTCAGTAACAGGATTTCAGCTTAAGCATGGTATGTTTAGCTTTTTGTTGTTAGATGTTCCCACAGATTGATTGCAGATATTGCAGTTTGACGTTGAAGGCCGAGGTGGTGGTATTGACGTCTGGAGCCAAGAGGAGTTTTCGTGCCCCGCCGGCTATGTATCGGAAGGTTTATCCGACCCGACAGCCTAAGAGACCCACTATACGGAGTACGCTGATCTTTATCCGTTATCCCGCACTGAAAATACGGGGAGGGCATTTAGCTCGATGACATTTCCATAATAATAGATCAAACTGTTCATTGAGCTGTCATCGGAAAGACAATATATAGCTTACACCTATACACGGTAAGTTTATGCCCCATATGGCCTAGCAGCAAAGAATTAGCGAATTTAGTTGCGAAGCTCGAACCTAGCGAATAACATACATACAATGAGAGAAAATGTAGATGATGCTTGGCAATATATCAGCTTTCTAAACCCGGCTTCCATGTGGAGATGTACTGAATATTTAAATAAAATTGAATAACGACTTGGGCCTCAACCAAGATACTATGATAGACTGGGTTGTCAACACACCATATGTTTGTCTACGTTTCTAGACCCTGAGACCAAGTCGTTAAGCTCTCCACTTTATGTGTAGCAGTATATTCTTACAGTGCATTGTCCCACTAGATTGGTAGTCAACTCTGGTATTTATGAAATCCTCAGCGAGGGAAGAGGCATTTCATTGTTTGTGTTGCAAAACCTCGCTGACAATAACCTTTCTGATGCATTACTACACTAGTGAAAACCCTTTCCCCACTCTCAGCAACAAACCTAGGTCTTGCTACAACCAATCTAGCCAATACAAAACTTCACTCGATTATTGAAGTTTTTCCGTCTCCTCCCTTACAAGTAAATAATCGCCTTTCCAGCCGCCTCGGAAAATGTCAACAGCTACAGATCCCTTCCGTAGAAAAGTGCAGATTGCACTTTCGGTGGATTTTGATGCTGTTTCGGGTTGGTTGGGCACAGGTGGGAGCACGAAGAATACTCTCTCAGATTTTTCAGCAGGTGTCTTTGCTGGCAACGTTGGTGTTCCTCGACTTCTCAATCTTTTCAAGAAGATTGGAGTTGCAGACAGAGTCACTTGGTTCATACCAGGTCATTCTATGGAGACTTTTCCAATCCAAACGAGCGCTATCGTAAAGAGTGGATGTGAGATTGGCATTCATGGTTATGCACATGAGGTAAGTTTGTGAAGTAGATTTATGGTATATAAAATACTAAAAGCTTCAGGGTGCTACACAAGTTTCAGAAGAACAGCAGCGGGACATACTTGCCAAATGTATAACCTTAGCTGAGGGTTTGACAGGCAAAAAGCCGCGTGGTTATCGTGCTCCCTTGTACCAGATCAGTGACTTCGTCCTTGACCTTCTGGAAGAGCACTCGTTCCTTTATGATTCTTCAATGAGCCATCATGACTCAAAACCGTATCATGTGCCTCTTCAAACCGTGTTCGCATTGCCAGACTTTTCAAAACCTGCAAGCAGCTGGATGCATCCCATTTCAGAAATTTCCAGTTCAAAGACACGTAAACTAATAGAGATACCGGCGAATTGGTACATGGAGGACATGACACCATTGCAATTTTGGCCACACACTGAAAACTCTCAAGGGTATGTAGATGTTAGAGTTATTGAAACGATGTGGAAGGATCGATTTGAATGGCTTTGGCAAAATGGTTTTGACGGCGCTGGACCGTCTGACTTCATATTTCCGTTGATCATACATCCAGATACTTCTGGGATGGCACATATCATTGGGATGTTAGAGCGATTTTTGGTTTGGTTACTAGCGTTTGGAGATGAGGTGGAATTTTGCACTTATGAAAAGATTGCCAATGACTTTTTGGAAACATAGCTGCATCCGAGAGAACATGCATGCAACAGATTTCAGGCTGATGTGTCCGTGCTGCACGTTCGATATGTAGATAATTTTAGTATATAAATCTATGCACCGAAATGAGATTGAGGTGCCATCCACTACCTTAGTATGTGAGATATATGCATCGGTTCTATGGTACGTGTGAAGCTTTTGCGAACTCCACTGATTCAAACAATATCGCTATTGCGAAGCAGGTTTTGTGTATGGTGCAAGATCAAATCCCCGTACTCTGAGCAGCTCTAACCTGGTCCTTGCCTGCACTCCTGCAGAGTGCTATGCATTGGATATCTACCCTGATGAGGGGAACTGCTTGCCTGAGCCATATGGAAAGGGACAAATATCTGGGCATTCGTCATCAATACTTCCAGATATATTGCTGTTGACTTCTTTTGGACCAAAATGGATCTTAGTTCTCCAACCAATATTAGATCATCAGGCCCATGAGCTCCGGCACCATGCAGCTCTGTGTCTCCAGGCATTCATGGCACATTGTACGACATGCAACAATATTTCGTGGTGAACGGTGGGCCGTCTGGTATCTTGTGTCCACAGCCCCCATTCGCAGGATTTGGCTTTCCATCTGATCCCAAGCTGAACTGAGCTGATGCACCTGAACGCATATTAGATATTGCCTAATAGACTACCGCTTTGCTTCCTAGACCTCAAAACAAGAAAAGTAGCTAAGCAGATCTGTAAGCACTCGATCATGGCTCCGTCGCCCCCTTTTTCGTGCTAGGTGTGATCATAGACTCCGTATATTCCGAGTATTGCGGTACTTATATAGTTCCCCACATCTAGCCAAGACTTAGCCTGTCGTCCTGAATAGTCGCGACTCGACCTCACAAGAAGATTGTAGAATCCCACTCCAGGACTACACTCCCTTTACTAAAACGTCCTAAACAGCATTGGTTATTCCCGGTCATCTATGCGCTTGTGGAGCCTGTATTTGTTGTACAAACACCAAGCACTTACCAGGACAATATCGAGACACACCAAATCCGGCTTGTTCCACGGCTTCTTCCATATACCAGTGTATCGGCGGTACTCTGCGCGCCAGCGCGTTCTGCGCAAATGGAACCTCTTCAACCCAGGCGCAATGTATCAGAAGAGATCAACAACCCCTCTAAAAGGATAAAGTCGGAGGATCCAGCACAGTTCTCTGCTGCGGTCAAGAAAAAGCTGCAGTCTTCCTCGAGGACTGGGCAAGCCTGCGACCGATGCAAGGTCTGTCTTTTTTTCTCACTCTATAAGTTCTTGCTGTTACTTAATGTGCCATGTCTTTCAATATACTTAGAAGGTATGTGACACGCAACTTCTGTACATTGAGGACTGGCACAAAGGGGGTTGGTGATTGCAATTGTGATCGATGTTAACGAGTGCGCAGATAAGAAAGATACGATGCGATGCACTTCCTGGAGGTTGCTCGCCTTGCCTGCAGACGAATACAACATGTCAAACCACCGATCGCACAACTGGTCAAACCCGAGTGCGAGGTGCCGAGGAGCGATTGGAGGAAGAGAATCGAGAGCTCCGAGATCGAATCCAACAACTTACAGATCAGCTAAGTCGCCAGCAGTTACAACTGGGTATAAAAAACGACAATGTCCACTCAAGTAGTTACAATGATGAACCTGGTTATGGTTATAATCAATCACCGGTATCTGCTCAACCGACATCATCCTGGGGTGGAAATGAACCAGGTCATCAGTTACGAGAAAGTGCTGCGTTCAGTACCTCGCCGTCCTTCCGAGCTGGCATAATTAGTGATACTTTCCTTGGAGTATCGACTGGCAACTCAAACTTGAGCTCGATAAAAGGGACTGTATTGTCAATCTTTGGAATGGAGATTGATATCGCAGATTTCAAGTCAATTGATACAGACGAGCCTCACAAAACAAATTTTCACTCGCGACTATACAACAAATCCTATCAATCATTTATTCAGACTGCGTTGAACATCAACGAAAGAATCGAGAAGCCAGATCTACCTAATCGAAGGGATGGCTTGTCATATGCTGAATGGTATTTCAGAACACTAAATCCATTTACTCCGTTATTGCATAAGCCAACATTTATAAAGCTGGTGAGTTGATTGCGCCAACATGGCCAGAACCTGATACAAAAATTTATGATACAATATGATCCATGTTCCCTCACGGTAACAGGCTTTTGTGACATATCTAATGTACGGAGAAAGGATGATGAGACTTCCAGGTTGGACGGCATCTGAAAGTCCATGATTTCTAGCTACTTATATTTAAATGTCATGAGCGTCGCCGTACCTAGGGGATAACTAGTGTCCTATCCGTAGTCACTTCTCAAGATTTGAAGGCGATGCAAAAGAGTGAGGAATAGTTACTAACAGAGAAATAGTTGACTACCATGTATGATGATCCAACATTCCGACCAACCCATTCTCAGCTCGTGATCGTACATATGGTATTCGCCATAATGTTCTTCCATTTTAGCGCCAGAAATCAGGCAGATAAGGCTACAAAGGACAGTCTTACTATTCGGTCCAATGCCCACTATCACTACTCTCTGAGCTTCTTCTACCAGATATCCAGCAGTCATTCTGTTGAAGATGTCCAAGCTCTTACTCTCATTTGTCTTCATCTTAGGAATTTTCCAAAGCCCGGGGCTAGTTGGATGTTGACACAGACAACCATGTCTCTTGCCATTGAACTCGGCCTGCACCGGTCTGTCAAGCGATGGATGACTGACGTTGCACCAAGTCTATTAGAAGTCCAAATGCGGCAAAGAATATTCTACGCATTGCTAGCAGTTCATGTGACACTGAGTGGTAAACTTAATCGGCCAATAATGTTTAAGTTGGAAGACATTGATGTTGAGTTACCAGAGCCCGTTGATGACGATCTGCTTTCCGAGAATGGCCTGGACCTTTCAAGGCCTGGAAATTGTGCACATAAAATAGGGCTACTCACATTCAGTATGACGCTACTCTTCTTAGAGATGTATACTACTATCTATGCAGTGCGAGCCGACCCCAAGGACTACATACCATCCGTAACTCGGCTTGAAGCAAAACTACGAGATTGGAAGGAAAGCTTACCTGCTGAACTGGTTCGGGGAGACTCTGGTGAAAGCGAGAGCGAAGGCCGCGTTTTTGCACTATACGCTCAATTATGGGCGTTAGAGCTTCGGCTGCTTCTCCGGCATCCCTCTAAGACCGCCACGAATGACGCTAAATTCAATGCCGAGAGCATGAAAATTTGTGTCGAGTCTTCTCAGCAAATGCTCAGAGCAGTGCTGGAGATTCAGAAATATAAAAGCCTGGATACTACCTGGTATCAAGTTGCAGTCTACGTAATGGCGATAACTGTGACTCTGTATGACAAGCTCGAAAAGCGAAATAAAGTAACATTGGCTGAATTCGCGACTTTGCAAGAAGATATGAATTCATGGCTAAATGTTTTGGGTGAGGTTGGGGAACTTATTGGTAACTAAATCCTACTATTGAAACTTACAGTGGCTAATGAATTTAGGTGCTGGATCCAGTATACGCGAAAAGGTTCAAAGTGTAACTGATAGCCAGCTCGGCCTACTCTCTCACAGCCTTCCATCTAAGAGATCATATTCTCTTGAAGAAACGAAACCTATTCGCCAACAATCCGTCCAAACAGGATACCCTCCACAGCCCGTATACCCAACTAACCAAACAGTAAACTCCAACCAATACACCCCTAATCCTGTGCAATCTCATCAGTCGACGCCTTATCCCGCAGCAACACAGTACAGCCCATATCCCGAAGCAGTACAGGCACAAAATCTCGCGTACAGTCCTTCGGCGTCTTATCCTACCTATTCAACTACCCAGAATGAAAGTATTGAGGCACCCTTAGGTGGTGCTTATCAAGGCGCGCAGGGACATCGTGGGCTGCCTCAGACTAGTCCTACAAATGCGTACCACCAATCTACAAGCATTCCAGCAAACTTGGCTTGGCAGCAATACGCCACCAACATGGGTGGTGTGCTAGAGCCCCAAGATTGCTATTCTGCTTCCGCTCTCATGCAACTTCAAGGTGGGAGAGCGGAGGTGGGCAGTGAGGGATTGCACCAGGGAGTGCACCAGGGAGATTTGACTGGCCATCTCAACGGTCAGGTGACTGAGGAGTTGAGTGGGCAATGGCCTATGATTGCGTTTCCTAACCTGCAACAATAACGATGCTTGATGTTCACTGTGTGTCAGTATGCTTTTGGCGAACTATGTATCAAAATACGAGACGATGGGTATATGGAGCGTGTTTATTTGGCGTTTCCGGTTAAAGGATTTTATTTACAAAAGCTGCTTGTTTCCGGAATTCTAGCAAGCTTCAGTTATCTAGCTACGATATTTAAACACAGAGAAATGGAAAGAGCATGTTAATAATAAATACTGCCTAGTACTAATAACGGACACTCCTTCCCATCGATTCTATGGCCAAAGTCTACTGAGTTAGTAGAACTTGAATTTGTTTTCGTAAACATTCATGCTCGAAAGGCAAAATGTTAATTGAGATTCCAGAAAACAGGTGCTCTAATTGTACAATATCAGATTATCCGATGCATCTGCTCGATATGATCTGTCGTTAGGTCTGAATAGCCCCTGGGTTCACGGTGACTACAGAAGTCAAGCAGAAAGCTAGAGTCAAAGTTCTATGTTATTTCTATACGTGTTCATGCACAACTTTGTTTTTACGAATGCGTCAAATTTTTCAATCATACTTCCATTTCAAAAATAATAATGAATTTCAATTCTAGTAAAGGTTCCTCCCCTCCGCAAGACCGTCAAACCGTCGTGGCTGCGGACCCCTGATCTTGGCATACAGCTACGCTAAATTTGATCTAGTTTCGTTGTCATGGTGACGGTAAACAAGCAGTAGCCTTCCCTCCCTCCAGGAAACAAAAGCATCCAAATTCAAACGACAACTTACGATCACGACGACGGCGACGCCCAGCGACTCCTTCGATTCTCGTTTATAAGTCATAAATTCTTAATATATACCGTCTTTCTTATATTTGCGACCGATTTGTTGTTTGCAACAAGATTGGCGCGTCTGGTATTTTCCAATCTATTTTAACGCCTCGCAAAGAGCATTTGCATAATGGTATTACCCAGTCCGGGAGCGTCCTCAATTTCAGTGACAGGTCAGTTCAAAAAACTCTGGTGAAGGGCTATAATACTAATATCTCGTAGTTCGCGTGCGGCCTTTCACAATCCGAGAAGCTGCCCAAATGTAAGACATGATACCCCGTCTGCAGTTCCCGAGACTTACAATTGATAGAACAAAATGTGAGGATGGCGTAACCTTCCTTGGGGATGGCTCGCTTGCAGGAGTTCCTACCCCAAAGCTTGGAGGAAAGGGGATTCGGCCAGTCATTAAAGTGGTAGACGACAAGTGCCTGTATGTAACTATCTATTCAGACTCACCCAGCGTATTAATGTGAATGCAGAATATTCGATCCACCTGAAGATAATCCGATACAGAAATTCTCCCGCTCTGTGGTTTCAAGTATGGGAAAGAGGTCTAAGGACCAGACGTTCGGTTTTGATCGAGTTTTTGATGAGAATACTACACAAGGTGATGTCTATGAGTCAACAACGCGAGGCTTGCTGGATAGTGTGCTAGATGGATACAATGCCACAGTTTTTGCATATGGCGCCACAGGGTGTGGCAAAACACATACCATTACTGGAACCGCTCAGCAGCCGGGGATAATATTCTTAACTATGCAGGAGTTATTCGAAAAAATCACAGAACGAAGTGATGAGAAACAAACCGAAGTCTCACTCTCATATTTGGAAATATACAATGAAACTATTCGAGATTTATTAGTACCTGGTGGAAGCAAACAAGGCTTGATGCTGCGCGAGGATGCAAACCAAGCGGTCTCTGTAGCCGGTCTCTCAAGTCACCACCCTCACGATGTGCAGGAGGTCATGGATATGATTGTCAAAGGAAACGAGTTTCGAACGATTTCGCCAACCGAGGCTAATGCGACATCGTCTCGTTCGCATGCGGTTCTACAGATTAACGTTGCACAAAAGGACCGGAATGCGGACGTTAACGAACCACATACCATGGCGACATTGAGCATAATTGATTTGGCAGGTAGTGAGCGTGCGAGTGCGACTAAGAACAGAGGCGAGAGGTTGACTGAAGGTGCAAATATCAACAAATCTCTTCTGGCCTTGGGAAGCTGTATAAATGCACTTTGTGACGCCCGAAAGAAGAATCATGTACCGTACCGCAACTCAAAGCTCACACGACTTTTGAAATTCTCTCTAGGTGGAAATTGTAAGACGGTGATGATTGTTTGCGTCAGTCCATCAAGTGCTCATTTCGATGAAACACAAAACACATTAAGATACGCCAATCGAGCAAAGAATATACAGACCAAAGTAACAAGAAACGTCTACAATGTCAACCGTCATGTGAAGGATTTCTTGGTCAAGATTGACGAACAAATGGCGCTGATCAATGAATTGAAGGCACAACAAAAGGACTCTGAAGGAGCGGCGTTCGTCAAATTTAAGAAACAGAGTGAGAAACGCGACGGCATTGCGAGAGAAGGTGTTTTACGGATTAGAGCTGCATTTGAGAATTCAGCTCCTGAAAGACAGGAAAAGGTTGCAAATATGAAGAAATTACACCAAATCAAGAGACGAATTGGAATTCTATCTGCTTGGGTTGCTGCTTTTGACACGATCTGCGATTCTAGAGAAGATGAAGAAATGCCCCCGAGCTTGAATACGATGCGAAAAACCGCCCAAGGTATCTTACTGGAACTCGAAAACAGCAGACAACATTATCACCAGAGATTGGACAAGAGCAACTGGGAGAGAGCAGTCGACTCAGCCTTACAAAACAGTGTTCGGCAACTAAAAGAGATAGATGGAACAGATGATGGGCTTGATGTTGCCAGTCTCACTCGAGAAGCAGAACTCTTGAAGGCAAATGCTAGTAGGGATGCTTTACTAGAAGTTTTAGAGCAAGAGAAGGGTGGTGATGCGGGTGTTATGCAAGTGCTGCTCTCAGCCCAATTCGAAATCATCTCTTCTCTCAATGACATCCTAAGTATGAATGAGCAAGAAGCAATTCAGCACGCAAAGGGCAATCTGCGTAAATTATTGCAGACATGCTCAACAGCAGCCTCCCATGTGGTGAAACCAGATGGATCTCTAGCCGTGACTGAACAATATCCACCAACAAAGCGCGGTACACCCAAACGCAAGAAGCAAATCTCTTTTTTAGATAGCCAACCGCGACCAGCGCCACCTATGGCGGTTTTGGCTGTTCCTCCTCAAGTTTGCACCTCTCCCATGAAGTCATCGCCCCGTCGCAAAAAGCCAATCATGGGTAAGAAAGGTGTATCGTTTTCGCCAAAGAAGAGGTCTCCGTCGAAACGTGGTGTCAGATGGAGAGATGATACCGACTCTGGAGTTCTCGCAGAATTCGAAAAGACTCCTCAGAAGATTGCACCATCCCCAGAGGTTACAGAAGATAACATCACCTTACCCACATTACCTACATTGCCATCTTACTTTGCTTCTTCGGATGTTTGGAATGACGCAGCAGACTCTTCACCGGTTCCAACGGCTCCAGAGCCATCAATTGAGATGAAGCCCAAGGCAAACCGTTTCCAGGCTGGCTTCCTTAGCAAAAAGTCAGATGGATCTCCACCTCCACCTACCATCACCAATTTAAGTTCTTCTGATACAGAACATTCGCCACTTCGAACTATTGATGTTGGAAATGCTACAAATCGGTATTCATTACCGATTTCACCCGCCCAAGCGCCCCTGAAAGAAAACGTTCGAATGGATAGTGGTAACAATTCCTCTTCGGAAGGGGAAAACTCATTCATAGGGCGCTCAGAAAGTGTGAAGATAAGCCAGGCATTGAAGCGTGCTGGATCCATTTCCCGGGCATCCCATGTTCATTCCATATCTGACTCCGCCGCTCGAACGCACCGAAGACGCAGCCCTACAGCAGCTACGATGGCGGGATCACCTCCAAGCGAGAACATGTTCACCGCTAGTCACGCACGGCGAATGG
>Ga0247734_1000787_pt1 | contig 26240 bp, 19 predicted proteins | sample UWRJL103311B2_FD_180933 | JGI IMG/M metagenome (GOLD analysis project Ga0247734, IMG submission 180933) | Plant litter microbial communities from Arlington Agricultural Research Station in Wisconsin, United States - UWRJ-L103-311B-2 | ecosystem: Environmental > Terrestrial > Plant litter >...
ATCCCGTCAGCCCGCCTTGATCGGATTGACCAGCAGGCCGATCTTCTCGATCTCCACCTCGCACACGTCGCCGTCCTTCATGAACAGCGGCGGGGTGCGGGCCAGGCCGATGCCCGAGGGCGTGCCCATCACCAGCACGTCGCCCGCTTCGAGCGTGAAGCAGGTCGACAGCAGCGCGACGGTATCAACCACGTCGAACACCATGTCCGAGGTATTGGCGCTCTGCACCACCTGGCTGTTGAGCCGCGTCTCGATCTTGAGACCGGCGCCGCCCGCGGGCAGTTCGTCGGCGGTGACCAGCCAGGGGCCGAACGCGCCGGTGTCGTCGAAGTTCTTGCCCACCGTCCACTGCGGCGTCTTGAGCTGATAGTCGCGCACCGAACCGTCGTTGAACACCGAATAAGCGACGATGTGCGAAAGCGCGTCCTGCTTGGCGATGTCCTTGCCCGCGGTGCCGACGATCGCGACCATTTCGCCTTCGTAGTCGAGCTGGTCGGAGGTCGGCGGCTTGATGATCGGCGCACCGTGGCCGATCAGGCTGGAATTGAAGCGACCGAACACGGTCGGAAATTCCGGCACTTGGAAGCCGCCTTCAGCCGCGTGGTCCTTGTAGTTGAGGCCCAGGCAAATGATCTTCGGCGCCTTCACCAGTGGCGGCAGGAAAGTCAGCTCCGCTTCTGACAACGGCTCCCCCTCGGCTGCCACTTTTGCGCATGCCTGCTGCAGCGAGTCGCCGCCTTTTGCGATCAGCGCATCGATGTCGCTCAGTGAGTCGTCACCGAACACCGCCTTGATTCCATCGCCGTTGGAGATTGCCAGTCCCGTAATTCCATTCTTGGAAACTTTGGCCAAACGCATGTTTCAATCCTTCTGAAGCCTCTCCCATCGTGCTGATCGATTGCGCATCGGTCAACACGAAATATATTCTGAACGTCAAAATAGACTATAATGAGTTGCGTCCTAGTTCAAAACTGCTATGTCTTTCGCGATGACGAAGAAGATCAGCCTGACCGAGCGGGCCTATCGCCAGTTGCGCGACGATCTGCTGACGTGCCGGCTGGTGCCGGGCGAACGGATCAACATTAAGGATCTGGCCGAGGTTCGCGGCTTCAGCCTCGGCGCTGTGCGCGAGGCGCTGGCGCGGCTCACCTCCGAAGGTTTCGTCACACAGGACGACGCGCGCGGGTTTCGCGCGACGCCGATCTCGATCGCCGATCTGGTGGACCTCGTACATGTGCGCAGCGACATCGAAGGGCAGTGCCTGCGGCGCGCGATTGCGGCGGGGGGGCTGGAATGGGAGTCGGCGATCGTCAGCGCCGCGCATCGTCTGAGCCGGACGCCCACGCGCGACCTCGACGATGCGGCCCGCCTCAACGAGGATTATGCCGACGCGCATGCCGCGTTCCATCACGCGCTCGTGGCGGCGTGCGACAGCCCCTGGCTGCTGCGCATGCGCGACTGGCTCTATGCCCAGTCCGAACGCTATCGCTATCTCACCGTGCCACTGGCGCGGGGCGAGCGCGATCTCGTTCACGAGCACGCTGCCATCGTCGATGCGGTGCTGGCGCGCGACGCCGATCGCGCCGTCCAACTGCACAACGACCACCTTGCCGCGACGGCGCATATCCTGATCGACGGACAGGACCTGCCGTTGCCGGCGTTCGCGCTGCATTTGCCGCGGGACAAGGTGGCCTGAGCACATCTCAGCGCTGCCGCTGCTGCCCGGTGCCGCCGCCGCTGGCGGGCATCAGCATATTGCTCATGCCGCCGTCGACCAGCACGTCGATGCCGCTGATGTGGCCCGAATGCGGCCCGATCAGGAACAGGATCGCGTTGGCGACGTCTTCGGCCATGCCCAGCTTGCGTAGCGCGATGTTGGCCTCGCGCTGGTCGCGGCGCGATCGGTCCTCGTAACCGGCGGCGGTCATCGGGGTATAAGTCGGCCCCGGCGAGACGGTGTTGCAGCGAATGCCGTCGGGGCCCCATTCGATGCAGAACTGGCGCATCAGCATGATGAGCGCGGCCTTGCTCGACGAATAGAAGCCCAACCCCGGCGTCGGCTGCGTGCCCGACATCGATGCGGTGGCGACGAACGAACCCCGACTTTCCTTGAGGTGGGGGTGCGCCGCCTTGGCCAGTAGCCAGGTCGAGCGGGTGTTGATCGCAAAGATGCGGTCGAAGTCGTCGGCGGGCTGGTCAATCAGCGCGCCGCCCATGATGATCCCGGCGTTGCTGACGACCGCGTCGATCCCGCCCATGTGCGCCAGACCCGCCGCGATGATGCGATCCCCGCAGTCCGCTTCCGCCAAGTCGACGACGCAGCCCGCCGCTGCCGGACCGATCGCCTCGACCACCGTGCCGAGATTGCCAGCGTCGCGGTCGGCTAGCAGCACCTGGTGCTCGCCCGGCACGACCGCGCCCGCGGCCAGCAGTTCGGCGCAGGCGCGGCCGATACCGCTTGCCGCACCCGTGATGATTACGCGCATTCTTCTCTCCCGTGCATCCGCCTTGCGTGCGGTTTTCGCATCAGTCGGCCAGCCCCAGTTCGTCCATCAGCGCCGCGCGCAGCTTGAACTTCTGTATCTTCGACGCCGACATCGGCCATTCATCGATGAACCGGATATGCCGAGGGACCTTGAACGATGCGAGCCGCTCCTTGACGTAGGCGATCAGTTCTTCGGGTGCGACCGCGACGTCGCCATCGCGCTCGACGTAGGCGGCGGGGATTTCGGCCAGCCGCTCGTCAGGCAACCCCACGACTTGCGCGAGGCGTACGGCGGGATGGGCCGCGAGCACCGCCTCCACTTCGGCGGCGGCCACGTTCTCGCCGCCGACCTTGAGCATGTCCTTGAAGCGGCCGTGGAACATGACGTGGCCATGGGCGTCGATCGAACCGATGTCGGCGCTGTGATACCACCCGTCGGCGTCGAAGGCCTGGGCGGTCTTTTCCGGATCCTTGTAATAGCCGTCGAACAGATTGTAGCCGCGGATAAGGATTTCGCCGCGCTCGTCGGTGCCTTTCTCCTCGCCGGTTTCGGGATCGACGATCTTCATCTCGATCCCGGCGAGCGGATACCCCAGTTTGCTAAAGCCCATTTCGGGGGGCATCGCGTAGCCGCCAGTGGTGACGATGCCGGTCGCCTCGGTCATGCCCATCGTGCCGACCTGGACCATGTTCGGGGCCTTGTCGCGATAGGCCTGGCCGACCCGGTCGGGCATGAAGGCGAAGCAGCTGTTCTGCAGGCGGACCGACGACAAGTCGGCGCTGGCCCAGTCGGGATGAGCGATCATCGCCTGGTGGAAGGTGACGAACGGCAGGAACATCATCGTGACGCGCTCCTCGCCGATCTGCCGGAGGCTTTCGCCGGCGTCGAAGTGGGGCTGGCCGATGAAGGTGCCGCCCACGTCCATCGCGCCAAGCATGCACAGCATCGCGGCGATGTGGAACAGCGGCAAGGGCGACCACGCGCGCTCGTCGCTGCGAAATTCCCAGCGATAGCGGGCAAGGTTGCCGGCTTCGCGCGTCACCGCCTCGTGGCTGAGCAGGCAACCCTTGGGATTGGCTGAAGTGCCCGAAGTGTAGAGGATCATCGCGGTATCGCGCACCCGCACCGTCAGGCGGGTGGCGTGGATGTCCGCCTCGCTCACGGTCTCCATGGCCGCATTGAACCGCGCTTCGTCGACGAAGCCGGGCAGGCTGTTGCCACCGAGCATGACGATCCGCTTCAGCCGCGGTGCTTCGGGCAGGCGCAGTTCGCAAGGGTCGGCGGCGGATGCCAGGCCGGGCAGGGCTTCCTTCAGGCGCGTCCCGAAATCGACATGCTCGCTGACCAGATCGTTGGTGACGATCGTCGTCAGGTCGGCGTTGTGCGTGACGTAGGCGACTTCCGGCGCCCTGTAGCGCGCGTTCATCAGCACCGACACCGCGCCGAGCATCGCATTGGCGAACAGCGTTTCGACGAATTCGATGCTAGACGGTAGCAGGATGCCGACATGATCCCCGCGCTTCACCCCGAGCGCCTTGAGCCCGCGCGCGCGGCGCAACACGCTGGTGACGACCGCGTCGTAGCTCTTGCGCTCGCCCGGAAAGACCAGCGCCTCCTTGTCCCCCCCCAGGTCCCTGCCGCGCAGCAGCAGGTCGCCCAGGGTCGTCGCCGAAATTCGGATGGCGGCGTAATCTTCGCCCGTAGTGCCCACCAGTGTCCGCTCCACAATGCTCGAGTGTCTGAATGTCGCTCGAGATTGCAGCGACCCGCGTCAGGTGCGCCTTTCGTCGGATAGGTGCGGACGGGCCCGTGCGATCCAACAGCAGGGCCACGATACTTCGTGGGATCACTTGTCGGGAATTTACGATGGAAGCCTATATCTACGATCACGTGCGCACCCCGCGCGGCAAAGGTCGCTCGGACGGCGCGCTGCACGAAGTCACTTCGGTCGAAATGGCGACGCAATTGCTCAAGGCGCTGCAGGAACGCAACGACCTCGATACGGCGCTGCTCGACGACGTGATCATCGGCATGGCGCAGCCAGTGGGCGAGCAGGGCGGTGTGCTGGCGCGCGCGGCGGTGCTGCAGGCCGGCTATGCGCAGACCGTGGCGGGCCAGCAGATCCACCGTTTCTGCGCGACCGGGCTGGACGCGGTGAGCCTGATCGCGGCGCAGGTCCATTCGGGCATGATCCAGGCGGGCATCGGCGGCGGTGTCGAATCGATGAGCCGCACCACCATGGGTTACGATTCTGGCGCCTGGACCTCGGACCCGGCAGTCGCCTACGGCAACTACTACGCGCCGCAGGGCATCGGCGCCGACATCATCGCGACGCTGGACGGCTACACCCGCGAGGATGTCGACGCCTTCGCGGTCGAAAGCCAGCGTAAGGCTGCGCATGCCTGGCAGAACGGCTACTTCAAGAAGTCGATCGTCCCGGTGAAGGACATCCTCGGCAACGTGCTGCTTGACCATGACGAGCACATGCGCCCTGGCACCACGCTGGAAAGCCTGGCCAAGCTCAAGCCCGCCTTCGAAGGCTTCGGCAAGGCCGGCTTCGAAGCGGTCGCCAAGGCGCGTTATCCGGAGATTGAGGACATCGGCTACGTCCACCACGGCGGCAACAGCTCGGGCATCGTCGATGGTTCGGGGCTGGTGCTGGTCGGTTCGCTGGAATTCGGCGAGAAGGCAGGGCTCAAGCCGCGCGGCCGCATCCGCTCCTACGCCAACATCGGTTCGGAACCGACGATCATGCTGACCGCCCCTGCCGCGGTGTCGCGCAAGGCGCTCAAGGCCGGCGGGATGGAGGCGGGCGACGTCGACCTGTGGGAACTGAACGAGGCGTTCGCCAGCGTCGTCTTGCGCTACCAGCGCGACATGGACATCCCCGACGAGCGGATCAACGTCAACGGCGGCGCGATCGCGATGGGCCATCCGCTCGGCGCGACCGGCGCGATGATCCTGGGCACCGTGCTCGACGAGCTGGAACGGCGCGACCTCAACACCGGCCTCATCACGCTGTGCGCCGCCAACGGCCTCGGCACCGCCGCCATCATCGAGCGCGTCTGAGCGCCAACTGACAACCAGATCGGGAACACCCATGGAAACTATGCGACTGGACAAGGCCGCCGACGGCTTTGTGATCCTGACCCTCGACGCCGAAGGCGCGATGAACGTCGTCAACGATGCCTTCATCGCCGACATGGAAGCGGTGACGCAGCAAGTCGCCGAGGATGACGCGATCAAGGGCGTGGTGGTCACGTCGGCCAAGAAGACCTTCATGGCCGGCGCCGACCTCAAGCAGCTGGTCAACGGTTTCGAGACGCTGAGCGTCGACGAGGCCTATGCTTTCGCCAAGCGCGCCACCGACATGCACCGCGCGATCGAGCGCTCGGGCAAGCCCTGGGTCGCCGCGATCAACGGCCTCGCGCTGGGCGGCGGGTTCGAACTCGCGCTCGCGTGCCATCGCCGTATCCTGGTTGACGATCCTAAGGCGGTGGTCGGCCTGCCCGAAGTCAACGTCGGCCTGCTGCCCGGTTCGGGCGGTACCGTGCGGCTGGGCATCATCGCCGGTATGAAGACGGCGCTCGACCTGCTGCTCTCGGGCCGCTCGGTCGCCCCGGCCGAGGCGCTCAAGCTCAAGATCGTCGACGAGGTCGTGCCCGCCGACACGCTGATCGACGCGGCGAAGGCGTGGCTCGCGACCGGTCCCGATCCGGTCAAGCCGTGGGACGTCAAGGGCTGGGTGCCACCGCAGAAAAAGGGCCTGACCGTGCCCGAGGATTCCGCTGCCTATATGATGGCGGCCGGCGGCATCGCCAAGTCGGGCTACAACCAGCCCGCGCCGCTGGCGATCCTCAATGCAGTGTTCCACGGCCTGCAGATGCCCTTCGACAAGGCGCTCGCGGTCGAGGGCAAGTATTTCGCCAAGCTGCTGACCAACCCGGTTTCGCGCAACATCATCCGCACCACGTTCATTTCCAAGCTGGCTGCGGAAAAGGGCGCGCGCCGTCCCGAAGGTTTCCCGAAGTACGAGGTGAAGAAGGTCGGCGTGCTGGGCGCCGGGATGATGGGCGCGGGCATCGCCTATGTCTCGGCCAACGCCGGGATCGAGGTAGTCCTGATCGACCGCGACACCGCGACCGCGCAGAAGGGCAAGGACTATTCCTCGAAAGTCCTGGGCAAGCTGGTGGAGAAGGGCAAGCTGACGCAGGACAAGGCCGATGCCGTCCTCGCCCGCATCACTCCGGCGGACGATTTCGCGCTGCTCGACGGGTGCGACCTGATCGTCGAGGCGGTGTTCGAGGATACCGCGATCAAGGCCGAGACCACGCGCAAGGCCGAAGCCGTGCTGCCCGAACATGCGGTCTACGCGTCGAACACCTCGACGCTGCCGATCTCGCAACTGGCGCAGGCGTCGAAGCGGCCCGACCAATTCATCGGCCTGCACTTCTTCTCGCCGGTCGACCGCATGGCTCTGGTCGAAGTCATCATGGGCAAGCAGACCAGCAAGGAGACGCTGGCCAAGGGGCTTGATTTCATCGCCCAGTTGCGCAAGACCCCGATCGTCGTCAACGACAGCCGCGGCTTCTACACCAGCCGCGTCTTCCAGATGCTGATCCACGAAGGCGCGGCGATGCTGGCGCAAGGCGTTCCGCCCGCAGTGATCGAGAACGCCGCAAAGGCCGTGGGCATGCCGGTCGGTCCGCTGGCGCTGCTTGACGAACTGACGCTCGACCTGCCGCTCAAGATCGTCGACCAGGCGATCGCCGAGGAGGGCGATGCCTATACGCCGCCTGCCGGGGTCGCGGTGATGCGCCGGATGCGCGACGAGATCGGCCGTTCGGGTCGCAAGACCGGCGGCGCGTTCTACGAGTATCCCGAAGGCGGCAAGAAGCGCTTGTGGAGCGGGCTGGGCGAGCACTTCCCGGTCGAGGACGGCTGGGAAGTCGAGGAACTAAAGACCCGCTACCTTTACGCGCAGGCCATGGAAACCGCCAGGTGCCTCGAGGAGAACGTGCTGGAGACGCCGCAGGATGCGGACCTCGGCGCGATCTACGGCTGGGGCTTTCCGTCGTGGACCGGCGGCACCGTCAGCTACATCGACACCATCGGCGTCGCCCGGTTCGTCCAGGAAGCCGATCGCCTGGCGCAACTTTACGGCCCGCGCTTCCTGCCTTCGGCCTGGCTGCGCGAAAAGGCGGCGAAGGGCGAGGCGTTCTACACACCCGCGCAGGCCAGCGAGACCAAGGAAGCGGTGCCCGCATGAGAAGGCTCACTTTCGAGGCGGAGCACGAGCAGTTCCGCGACAGCGTCGTCAAGTTCATGAAGGCGGAAGTCGGCGCTCACGCCGAACGGTTCCGCGCGCAAGGCATCGTCGATCGTGAACTGTACCTCAAGGCGGGTGCGCAGGGCCTGCTGTGCACCTGGGCGGACGAGAAATACGGCGGCGCGGGGATCGACGATTTCCGCTTCGAGCAGATCATCATCGAAGAGAACATGCGCCACGGCGACGTGGGTTTCTACATCAACCTGCACAACGACCTCGTCGCCCCCTACATCGCCAAGCTGGGGACCGAGCCGCAGAAGGATCGCTGGATGCCCGGCATCGTCAGCGGCGAGGCGATTCTCGCCGTCGCGATGACCGAGCCGTCGACCGGAAGCGACCTTGCCGGCATGCGCACGGCTGCGGTCGACAAGGGCGACCACTGGCTGCTCAACGGCGCGAAGACCTATATCTCCAACGGCATCCTGGGCGATCTCGTGATCGTGGCGGCGCGCACCGATCCGGAAAGCCGGCATGGCTTGGGCCTGTTCGTGGTCGAACGCGGCATGGAAGGGTTCGAGCGGGGCCGCAAGCTCGCCAAGATGGGCCTCAAGGCGCAGGATACCGCCGAGCTGTTCTTCAGCGACGTGAAGGTGCCCAAGGACAACGTGCTCGGCGAACCGACGCAGGGCTTCCGCTATCTCGCGCGGTTCCTGGCGCAGGAACGGCTGGTCGCCGCGATCGGCTTCCTGGCGACGGCGCAGACTGCGTTCGACCTGACGCTGGACTACGTCAAGGAACGCCGCGCCTTCGGCAAGCCGATCGGAGCGTTCCAGAACACCCGCTTCAAGATGGCGACGATGCGGGCCGAACTCGATGCGCTGCAGACTTACGTGGACCAGAGCGTCCTGCTACTCAACGTGGGCGAATTGACGGCCGAGGATGCTTCGTCGGCCAAGTTGCTCACTAGCGAACTGGAGGGCAGGGTGATGGACGAGTGCGTTCAGTTGCACGGCGGCGCGGGCTATATGGAAGAATACCGCATCAGCCGTATGTACACCGACGCGCGCATCAGCCGCATCTTCGCGGGAACGAGCGAGATCATGCGAGAAATCATCGGCCGCGGGCTCGGCCTCGACGAACGGAAGTTGAGCTGATGGCGGTGCTCGATATCGACAAGCTGCTGGCCTACCAGCTGCCGGAATACCGCGAGAGCTACGACATGCGCGATACCATCCTCTACGCGCTGGGCGTGGGGGCTGGTCAATCCGACACGGTCGACGAACTCGACTTCGTGTTCGAACGCGACCTCAAGGCGCTGCCGACGATGGCCTTGGTTCTGGGCACGCCCGGCTTCTGGGCGATGGACCCCAAGGCCGGGCTCGACTGGAAGAACATCCTCCACGGCGAGGAATCGCTGGTCATCCATCGCCCGATCGAAGCGACCGGAGAACTGATCGGCACCACGCGTATCCTCGACATCGCCGACAAGGGGCCCGGCAAGCCGGTGATGATCCGCAGCCGCCGCGACCTGACGACGCTTTCGGGCGTCCCCGTGGCGCAGACGACCGGCGTGTGGGTGCTGCGCGGCGCGGGCGGGTTCGGCGGCACGCGCGATCTTGGCGGCGACCCGCTGCCTGCCGTGCCCGAGAGGTCCGCCGACTGCGTGATCGACCTGCCGACCTCGCGCAACCAGGCGCTGGTCTATCGCTTGTCGGGCGATCGCAACCCGCTGCACGCCGATCCCGCGCTGGCGCGCAGCGTCGGGTTCGATGAGCCGATCCTGCACGGCCTTTCCACGATGGGCGTGATCGGCCGGGCGCTGCTTCACAAGTGCGCCGACGGCAATCCCGACCAGATGCGCTCGATGCGCCAGCGCTTCACCGCGCCGGTGATCCCCGGCGACACGATCCGCGTAGAAATCTGGGACGAAGGCGATGGCTCCGCCCGGTTCCGTGCCTCGGTGCCGGAACGCGGCGTCGTCGTCGCGGATAGCGGCGTGGCGACTTTCGCGATGCAATGATCCCCAGCACCGCCGTGGCCGCGCCTCCCCATCCGGTTCCTGCCGGACCGGGGATGGCGTCCGCGCTTTGTGCAGCGACCGATGGCGCACCGACCGGCGCTACGCCCTGGCTCGCCGAGTTAGGGCGTTAGCACTTCAGCCGCAGCCGACGACGCCGCCGTCGACCGGAATCTGCGCCCCGGTCACGTAAGCCCCCGCGCGCGAGCATAGGAACACGACGATCCCGGCGATGTCTTCGGGCGTGCCCAGGCGCTTCATCGGAATATGCGCCAGCAAAGTAGGGTCGACCACGTCTTCCTCGCGCATATGCGCGGTCATCTTGGTCGGGAAGAAACCGGGAATCACCGCGTTGACGGTGATGTTGCGGCTCGCCAGGTCGCCCGCGAGATCGCGGCTCATCATATGGACGGCGGCTTTGCTGGCGGCATAGCTATAGGCGCTCAGCCGCTCGGTCTTCATGCCTGCCACCGAGCCGATGTTGACCACCCGCGCCGGATCGAGCGTCGTGCCCGACGCGCCCAGTTCGGGAAGCAGTTCGCGGATCATGGTGAAAGGGGTCTGGACGTTGACCGCCATTACGCCGGGCCAGGCCTTGTCGGGGAAGGTATCGATGTCCCCGCCCCAGGTCTTGCCCGCGTTGTTCACCAGGATATGGCATCCGCCCAGAGCTTCGCGATACCGCGCGACGAGGTCGACCGCCGCTTCCGGGGTCGACAAGTCCGCCGGCAGCGCGATGCAGGTGCCCAGCGCGCTCATCTCCTGCGCGGCGGCTTCGCAGATCTCGGCCTTGCGCGAGGTGATCGCGACCGTAGCGCCGGCATTGAGCAGGCCTTCGGCGATCATCCGCCCGAGGCCCTGGGCGCCACCGGTGACGAGCGCCTTGCGGCCGGCAAGACTGAACAGGTCGCTCACATCGTCACCACGATCTTGCCGAACTTGTGCGCATCGCGCAGGTGCAGCAGTGCTTCCCTGGCCTCGGCCAGCGGATACGTCGCCTCGATCACCGGCTTGATCGCGTGCTGTTCGGCGAAGGCCAGCATTTCCTTGAAGTCCTGCGGGTCGCCCACCTGGCTGCCGACGATGCTGGCGCTCTTGAGGAAGATGTCGGTGGCGTTGAACTTGATCTCGTTACCGGCGGTGGAGCCGTAGATGACGATCCGCGCGCCGGGCTTGATCGCGCGCACGTAGTTCGCGAAGCTGGGCGAGGGCGCGCCGTCGAGGACCACGTCGATGCCGCCGGTCAGCTTGCCCACCTGCTTGCGCCAGTCGGGATCGGTGTAGAGCAGGCCGCCCTTGGCGCCCATTGCGATGGCGCGGTCGATCACGTCCTGGCTTTCGCCGGTGACGTAGACGTTGGCGCCCTTGGCCACCGCGAAGGCGAGACCGAACGTCGCGACGCCGCCGCCCACGCCGCTTATCAGCAGCGTCTCGCCGACTTGGAGCCGGCCCTTGAACATCAGGGCGCGCCACGAAGTGAGCGCGGTAAGCGGCATCGCCCCGGCTTCCTCGAAGCTCATGAATGAGGGCTTGGGCGCAAGGTTCTCCGCAGGCACACAGATGTACTGCGCGATCGTGCCGGCAAATGGCATGCCCAGCAGGCCGAAGTCAGCGGCCGGCGCATGGCGATCCGGTCCCCAGTTGCGCGCCGGGTACAGTACCACTTCGTCGCCTTCCATGACCCCCGAGACGTTTTCGCCGATCATATCGACTACGCCCGCGCCGTCGCAGCCCAGGGTCGCGGGCAGGGTCATGCCGGGGTATTGGCCGTGCGTGACGAACAGTTCGCGGTGATTGACGGAAGCGGCACGGATCGCGACGCGGACCTCGCCGGGACCGGGGATCGGCGTCTCGACATCGGTGACGACGGCGGCCTCGGGACCGTCCGCCTTGTCGAGATAGAGAGCCTTCATGGTCAACCTTTCCTGATTTGCACCCTGATCGGCGCAGGGCATCCTCGATTATCCGCATGGACACCCATCCCCGTGCGTGATGTCCTATCTGCGGATAGGGAAAGAGCTTGCATTTAAGATTTTGGTGCGTGAAATATATTCCGAATAAAAAGCGAATCGCAAAGATCCGCATGTTCTCGGGAGAGACGACATGAATGTTGTGCCAACAACGATTCTGCCCCCACAGGCGGCGCGGACGGTAGTCAGCCGCCGCGCGATCGAAGATCTGACGGACAAGGTGTCGCAATCCCGGTTGACGGCAGTTTCCGCGCCGGCTGGTAGCGGCAAGACCACGGCGATGCTCTACTGGGCCGAACGACTGCGCGAGCAGGGCCGGCCGGTACTGTGGCTCGCCGCCCGCGCGGGTATCGGTGGCAAGGCTTCGTTTCTCCAGGCGTTGACGGCTGCGGGCACGGCAGCCGGTCTGGACTGGGAGGGGCTGCCCGCTTCGGCCCCGGACGAGGCATGGCTGCGCACCCTGGCAGCCGCGCAAGGCCCGAAGCTGGCCCTCATGATCGACGATGCCCAGCTGCTCGATACGCCGACGCTCGAATTCATCGCGCAGCTTTCCGCCAGCGCGCGCGACGTGCTGACGATCGTGATCGCGGCGCGCGGGGCCATCGGCTTGCCGCTCGCCAGAATCCGCGCGCTGGGTTTCCTCGTCGAGGTCGGCAACGCGGAACTGTCGTTCACGCTCGGCGAGGCGACCGAGCTGATTACCCGCACCGTCGGCGTTCCGGTCGACACGCAGGCGCTGCGCGAGATCGTGCGCGACACCCAAGGGTGGGTTTCGGGCATCGTCATCGCCTGCGAACTGTATCGCCGGCAAAGCCTGGGTTCGAGCAACTTGCGGATCACCGGCCTGCGTCCCGAGTTTGCCGAGTATTTTCACGAGGAAGTGTTGACGCAGCAGCAGGACGACGTGCGCCGCTTCATCGTCGATACCTCGATCCTCGATGAACTGACGCCCGCCGCCTGCGCCGCCGTGACCGGGGATGAGAACGCCCGGACGATGCTGGACCAGGTGTTCCGCCAGGGCCTGTTCCTCAACGCGGTGGACGAGGAGCACGGGCGCTACTGCTATCACCGTCTGTTTCGCGAGATGGTGCTCGGCCGCTTGATGGACCGGGCGCCGTCGCGCGCTGCGGTGATGCACCGCCGTGCGAGCCTGCATTTCGCGCAACAGGGCGAATTGCAGATCGCCGTCGAACATGCCCGCCTAAGCGGTGACGCGGAGTTTCTGGCCCAGCAACTCGACTGTCTCGCCGATCCGCTGATCTATTCTGGCTATCTGTATCGTATCGACGAACTTGGTGCGGAACTGCCTTGGCCGCTGCTCGAACGGCGTCCCAGCCTGCTGCTCGCGCTGGCTTGGCGGCGAACCCGGCAGCTGGCGTTCGCTTCGGCCGAGCGTTTCATCGCGGCAGCGCAGAAGGCCCGTGACGATCAGCACGCCGTTGGGAGCATCTCGGATCACGACGCCGATCAACTCCAGCTCATCATCCGCCACCGCCTGGTCATGCTTCATGCCGCCCGCGACGACATGGTCAGCGTCGAGGCCGAGGCCGAAGTGCTGCTGCGCGAACTGGACGAAGGCCATGCCTACCTGAACTGCACGCTGCTAGCGCAGCTGATGTCGGCCCGCCGCGAGCTTTATCATTTCAGCGACATGCTCAAACTCGAAGCCGAAACGCGCGTTGCCTTGGCGCGACCGGGCTCGGGTTTCGCCTCGATCGCGCTCAAGGCGTCCGTCGCGCCGACGCTGATGGCGCAGGGCAAGACGCAGTTCGCTCGGCGCTTCCTGGAAGAAGCATTGAGCCTGGCCCACCAGATCCACGGCGAAGGATCGGGCTTGGCAGCGCTGCCGGCGCTGCCGCTGGCCGAACTGCTTTACGACGCCAACGACATCGACGGCGCTGCAGCGCTGGTGGACACCTATCTGCCGGTGGTGCGCGAATGGGCGTTCGCGGACCAGATGGCTTCGGGCTATCTGGTGAACGCGCGCCTTCGTGCCGCAGGTGGCGACCTTCCCGGCGCGCTTTCTACCCTCAACGATGCCCATCTGGTGGCGATCGAGTGCGGGCTTGAGCGCTTGCGCGCCATCGTGGTGGCCGAAGAAGTGCGGCTGCTGGTCAAGGCGGGGCAGGTCGAAGAGGCGGAGCGCCATTTCCTCGCCGGCGATCCGCAGATCGATGGCGAGCCGATCCCAACGCTGCGCCCTACCCGCCGCAACGAGAGCATCGCAATCGCCTGGCTGCGCATCGAAATGCAGCGCCACCGGCTGGGGCGCGCGCGCAAAGTTGCCTATCGCTGGCTGGAATTCGTCAAGCGCAGCGGCGCGACGCGGTCGGCCGTCACTTTCGAACTCCTGCTTGCCGAGATCGCGGTGTTGCAGGGCAATCGCTCGGAAGCGCGCAGGGCCGTCCGTGCTGCCGTGGAAATGGCGGAACCGGCAGGATGGGTGCGCGTGTTCCTCGACGAAGGCGAAGTGATCGCATCGTTGCTGGTCGAAGCCTATTCGACCGGACCGGATCTCGACACCCCGGCGGACCGTTTCGCGGTCAGCCTGGTGTCGCTCATGCGGGCAGGGCCGAAGGTTCGCACCGACGAGGAGGAAGAGGAAGACGAGGAGGACGACTTCGGCCTCACCGGGCGCCTTGCCAACCGCGAGGTCGACATCCTCACCATGGTGGGCGGCGGCTTGCGTAACCGCGAGATCGGCGACCGGCTGGGCCTGACCGAAGGCACGGTGAAGTGGTACATGCAGCAGATTTACGACAAGCTCGGGGTGCGCCGCCGTCCCCAGGCCGTCCTTCGCGCTCGCCAGCTCGGCATCCTTCCCTAGTAGTAGTCGAGCGCTTCTCCAGCAGTCTCAAGGGGAGGCGCGATCGGCCCCGATCGCGCCTCCCCTCCTATCGAAGGATAGATTGCCGCCGACCGGCGACCTGCCACCGCCGCTCGGCGCGAAAGGAATTATCATGGCCAAACGTAAAGTAATCATCAGCTGCGCCGTCACCGGCGCGATCCACACCCCGTCGATGTCGCCCTACCTGCCCGTCACCGCCGAGGAGATCGCGGCATCGGCGATCGGCGCCGCTGAAGCGGGCGCGGCCATCATCCATCTTCACGCGCGAAATCCCGCCGATGGCCGTCCCGATCAGAACCCCGACTTGTTCGAGCCCTTTCTGAAGGTCATCCGCCAGCGCAGCGACGCGGTCATCAACCTGACCACCGGCGGCCACCCGTCGATGACGGTGGAGGAGCGCATCCGGCCGGCGAAAACGTTCGCGCCTGAAGTCGCCAGCCTCAACATGGGCACCATGGGTTTCGGCCTGTTCCCGATGCTCGACCGGTACAAGGACTTCAAGCACGCGTGGGAGCCCGCCGCTCTCGAGGCGTCGCGCGATCTCGTGTTCAAGAACACCTATGCCGATATCGAGCACCTGCTGACCACGCTGTCGCCCTTGGGCACGCGTTTTGAATTCGAGTGTTACGACACCAGCCACCTCTACAACCTCAAGTATTTCCTCGATCGCGGACTGGTGAAGGCGCCGCTGTTCATCCAGACCTGCTTTGGCATCCTGGGCGGGATCGGCGGCCATCCCGACGACGTGATGCACATGAAGCGCACCGCCGACCGCCTATTTGGCGCTCAGTACGAATGGTCGGTGCTGGGCGCGGGCGCGCGCCAGATGGGCATCGTCGCCATGGCTGCCTCGATGGGCGGGAACGTGCGCGTCGGTCTGGAGGATTCGCTGTGGGGCGGGCGGGGGCGGCTGGCCGAAACGAACGCCGAGCAGGTCCGTACCGCGCGCCAGATCATCGAGGGCATGGGCCTGGAAGTGGCCACGCCGGACGAGGCGCGCGAGATGCTCGACCTCAAGGGTGCGGATCGGACCAACATCTGATGGAGGAAGCGAAGGGGCCGCTCGCCGGCATCCGCATCGTCGAGATCGACGCGATCGGTCCGGTTCCGCTCGCCGCGATGCTGCTGGCGGACCTTGGCGCGGACATCGTCCGCGTCGCGCGCCCGGCCAGCGCAGGAGCGGGCGCGTGGGAGGACGTCGGCGGCGACATTCTTCACCGCAGCCGGGCGGTGACGCATCTCGATCTCAAGCAGGATGGGGCCAAGCTTCTGGACCTGATCGCTCAAGCCGACGGGTTGATCGAGGGGTATCGGCCGGGCGTGATGGAGCGCCTCGGCGTGGGGCCCGACGTCTGCCTAGAGCGCAACCCGCGGCTGGTCTTCGGGCGCATGACGGGCTGGGGCCAGTCCGGGCCGCTGGCGATGCGCGCTGGGCACGACATCAATTACCTGGCGATCACCGGCGCGCTGCATGCGATGGGCGAAAAGGGCGCGCCGCCGCCGGTTCCGCTCAACCTCGTGGGTGATTATGGCGGCGGCACGATGTTCCTCGTCATGGGCATGCTCAGCGCCCTGCTGGCAGCGCAGCGCACCGGACGCGGCCAAGTGGTCGACGCGTGCATTTCCGACGGCGTCGCTTCGTTGATGAGCCTCTTTTATGCCTGGCAGCCAAAGGGGTTGTGGGAGGATTCGCCGGCGTCCAATTTGCTCGACGGGGCGGCGCCGTTCTATCGCAGCTACGCTTGCGCGGATGGGCGTCATGTCGCCGTGGGCTGCCTGGAACCCAAGTTCTTCGCACAGATGGTGACGGAGCTGGGCCTGTCGGACCGCGGCTACGACCAGAACGACCGCGCGGGCTGGCCTGCCATGGAGGCGGACTTCGCGGAAGTTTTCGCAACGCGCACCCGCGACGAATGGGCCGTCCAGTTCGAGCCGACCGACGCCTGCGTAACGCCGATCCTGTCGATGACGGAAGCGCCGCGCCACCCGCACAACCGAGCGCGCTGCACGTTCGTGGAGCACGCAGGCTTTGCTCAGCCGGCGCCCGCGCCGCGCTTGTCGGGGACGCCCACGCACATCCGCGAGCCACGCGTGGTAGACATCGCGCAAGCCATACGAGACTGGTCCTGATCCATGACTGTGGCGAGGCCGCATGCCTCGAAAGCAATCGCACAAAGAAATAGAAACAAGGCCTGCGCTTCCTATCGCGGGATAGGTGGAGAAAGGTTGTTCCGGCGCGCAACTAGGGCCTGACAAGCCGCGACCGAAGATCGCGGCGGCAACGATAAACAGTATTTGGACGGGATAAACATGCACACGAAAATCCTGAAGGGCGCTCTTTTCTCGACTGCTGCTCTGCTTGCCACCCCGGCGGCCGCGCAGGACAGCGCCGCGCCGGCGCCGCAGCCCGAAGCGGCCAGTCCATCCGACATCGTGGTGACTGCCCGCAGGCGTGCCGAGCGGTTGCAGGACGTTTCGGTTTCGATCACCGCGTTCTCCGCCGATTCGCTCGAACGCAGTACGGTTCAGACCGTCAGCGACATCAAGACCATCGCGCCCGGTTTCACGTTCTCGTCGGAAGGCGGCAAGGACAACGTGGCGCTTACTTTGCGCGGTATCGGGCAGTTGCCGCTCGGCGAAGTCACGCCCGGCGTGGTCATTTACCTGAACGATACTCCGCTTCCATCCGTCGGTTCGAACGTGCCGACTTACGACATCGGCAGCATCCAGGTTCTCAAGGGGCCACAAGGTACGCTGTTCGGTCGCAATACATTGGGCGGCGCCGTGGTGATCGGCAGCGAAAAGCCGACTTATGAATTCGAAGGCTATGTCCAGGGCACGTATGGCCGCTTCGACTATCGCGAGATCCAGGGCGCGGTGAACGTGCCCATCGTCGAGGACAAGGTGGCACTGCGCGTGGCGGGTCAGATGCGCCGCCAGGATCCGCGCACCGTCTCCTTCGATGGTGGCCCCGGCTTTGACAACATCCACCAGGACGGGTTCCGTGTGTCGTTGTTGGTCGAGCCTGTCGACGGGCTGAAGAGCACGACCATCTACGAATATTTCAAAGCCGACGAACTGGCCGGCGGCCTTTATCTGCTGCGCGAGAACTATCCGTTCGCCGCGCTCGGCCTGGGCGTGGTGCAGTCGCAGGTCGATGCCGCGCTCGCGACCCAGCAGGCAAACAGGCGCGGCTCGTTCGACGGTGGGATCAATGGCGGCATTGCCTATCGCAAGACCACCTCGATCACGAACGACACCTCGTTCACTTTCGGGGCGCTGACGCTGCGCAACATCTTTGGTTATCGCAAGAACTACAGTGACCAGCTCATCAACACTGGCGGCCTTCCGATCCTGCAGATCCCGACCGGGCTCGCCAGTCCGGCATCGGTGCCGTTCACGCTGTTCACGGCCGCGTCGATCCTCGATCGCCAGTACATGACCAACGAAACGCAGTTGCTGGGCGATTTCAACGGGTTCAACTTCATCGCCGGCGTATTCTACAACAACGACAAGCCAGCCGGCGCGAGCGGCTCGCAGTTCACCGCCTTCTCGGTCGGTTCGGTTCCTGCGCCGGCCGTCACGGCCCACGTGCGCAACAAGAACTGGGCGGTCTATGGCCAGATCGGGTACGAGATCACCGATAAGCTGAAACTCAACCTTGGCGGACGGTATAGCTGGGACAAGGTTTCGGCATGCGGCGGCACGATCGGCACGACGTACGCGACCGAAGCCACCTGCCTCGCGGTTGCGGCGACCGGGGCGATCGACGGCGTCGGCACCGTCTCGAACAAGGGCCAGGAGCCAAGCTGGACCATCGGCCTTGACTACAAGCCCAATCCGGACTGGCTGCTGTACGTCGTATCCCGGCGCGGTTATCGCGGTGCCAACATCAACACGCCGCTTTTCGAGACGCCCTACACGACGGGTGGGGTCGATCCGGCGTGCGCCGCCACCGGCGGTGTGTGCGCCGACCTGCGGCCTTTCCAGAAGACTGACGAAGAGAAGATCACCGACGTAGAAGTCGGCTCGAAGTACAATTACCATGTCGGTCGGGCGCGAGGGCTGCTGAATATCGCCGCGTACTATAGCAAGTACAAGAACGCCTTGCAGTTCCTCAATACGCAGACGACCGTGCCGAATGGCACGCCTGACTCGCCCAGTAATGGTTCGCTCGCGGTGAATGCGGCGGATCTGCGCATCTGGGGTGTCGAACTCGAAGCGTCGATCAGCCCCGTGCCTAGCATGACGATCGGTTTCAACGCCGCCTATACGAACGTGCAAGTGGAACGCATCAAGATACCGGGCACGCTGCCTTCCACGATCGTTCTGGGACCCGACCAGGTGAACAAGTATTCGCCCAGCTTTTCCGGCACCGCGAGCATCAGCTGGATCATGCCGATCCACCCGGCTGACGGGGACCTGACGTTCAACGCGGACTTGTTCATGACCGACGACTTCGGCGGCCAGAACGGCGAAAAGCTGCCCGGTTACGAACTCGCCAATGCCCGTCTCGATCTTCGCGGCATAGCCGGGACCGGTCTCGATGTCGGCGTATTCGTGAAGAACGTGTTCGGCGTGAAGTACTATTCCGCGTCGAGCGTTCTGCTGCCCTCGTTCCCGACGAGTTCGGTCTACGCGGGCGAGCCCAGGACTTGGGGCGTGACGGCGAAGTACTCGTTCTGATCGGCACGGCAGGCGGAGCTGCAATGCCGGCTCCGCCTGCCGTCCATCTCGACGTCGAACGGTTGTGCGGTGGAAGTGAAGACGAGTGGGGATCAGCCAAGGCGTGGAGCACGATGTGACGTTGGACAGGCTCTATCAAAGCGACGAGGATGCGCACGGTATCGCCGACCAGCTCCTGAGTGCTGGGTCGGAAGCCATGATGGCGGCGGCAGAGGCCGCGACGCTGGCAGGGCACGGCCGCCGAGTGACTTATTCGCGCAAGGTGTTCATCCCGCTCACGAAGTTGTGCCGCGACGTCTGTCATTATTGCACGTTCGCGACCACGCCCGTCCGGTCGGGCAAGGCTTATCTCGACCCTCAGGAAGTCTTGGCGATCGCGCGCGCGGGTGTGGCGGCCGGATGCCGCGAAGCGCTGTTCACCTTGGGCGATCTGCCCGAAGCCCGCTATGCCGCCGCGCGCGAGGCACTGGCGGACCTGGGCTATGAATCGACGCTGGCTTATCTCGGGGCGATGGCGGAGCTTGTGCTGCGCGAAACGGGGCTGCTGCCGCATCTCAATCCCGGCCTCATGGATACGCACGACTACGCCATGTTACGCCCGCATGCGGCCTCCATGGGGATAATGCTGGAAAGCATATCCGAGCGTCTGTGCGCCCGCGGCGGGCCGCATTTCGGCTCGCCCGACAAGGCGCCGGCGCGCCGTCTCGCTGCGATCGAGGACGCGGGACGGGCGAAAGTTCCTTTCACCACGGGCTTGCTGATCGGCATCGGGGAGACCCGTGCCGAGCAGGTCGAGGCGCTGGTGGCGATCCGTGATCTGCATCGCCGTCACGGGCATATCCAGGAAGTCATCGTCCAGAACTTCCGCGCCAAGGCGGGCACGCGGATGGAGGGCCACGCGGAACCGTCGTTGGCGGGTCATGTGTGGGCCATCGCCGCCGCGCGGCTGATCCTGGGCCCGGAAATGACCATCCAGGCGCCGCCGAACTTGCACGAACGGGCCGACCTGGCGCCGCTTATCCGCGCAGGGGTCAACGATTGGGGCGGTGTTTCTCCGGTCACGCCCGATCACGTGAACCCCGAGGCACCCTGGCCGCACCTCGAAGTGCTCGAGACTGCGACCCGCGATGCCGGGCGTACGCTAGCGCAGCGGCTGGCGATCGGGCCGCGCCACGCGCTCGGCGCGAAGGAATGGGCGGACCCGGCGATAGCCACGCGCGTCCTGCGCGCGATCGACGCGCGCGGCTTGCCCAAGCTCGACGACTGGGCGGCCGGGCGCGGCGATGCCGTGCCCGAGGTCGCCTGCGTCGGTGGGCGGCCGGTATCCTCGCAAGTCGCGTCGATCCTGGAAAGGGCCGAGGCGGGACAGCCCCCGAGCGAGCGCGAGATCGAGACCCTGTTCGACGCCGAGGACGACGATTTTGCCGCAATCATCGCGCTCGCCGACAGGCTGCGCCGGCACAGTTCCGGCGACACACTGACTTACGCGGTCAACCGCAACATCAATTACACTAACATTTGCCTCTACAAATGCGGGTTCTGCGCCTTTTCGAAGGGCAGTACCAAGGCGATGCGCGGCCCCGCCTATCGGCTGGACATGGCTGAAGTCGGCCGCCGCGCCGCCGAAGCCTGGGAGCGTGGCGCCACCGAAGTATGCTTGCAGGGCGGCATCCACCCGGACTACGATGGCAATACCTACCTCGAGGTGTTGCGCACGGTGAAGGCGGCGGCGCCGGGCATTCACATCCATGCGTTTTCGCCGCTCGAAGTCACGCACGGCGCGCAGACGCTGGGCTTGCCGCTGGAAGACTATCTCGTGCGTCTGAAGGCTGCCGGATTGGGCTCGCTGCCGGGAACCGCCGCCGAGATCCTCGATCCGGAGATCCGCGCCGTCATCTGCCCCGACAAGGTGAGCGCCGACGAATGGATCGAGGTCATGCGCGTGGCGCATGGTGTGGGGCTGCGCAGCACTGCGACGATCATGTTCGGCCATGTCGAACAGTATCGCCACTGGGCGCGCCATCTCCTGAGGATCCGCGCCTTGCAGGAGGAGACGAGCGGCTTCACCGAATTCGTGCCGCTGCCCTTCGTTCACATGGAATCGCCAATCTGGCGCAAGGGCCTCGCACGCTCCGGGCCGAGCTATCGCGAGGCGGTGCTGATGCATGCCATCGCGCGCATCGTCCTGCATCCGGTCATCACCAATATCCAGGTGTCGTGGGTCAAGATGGGCCCGCAAGGCGCAGCCGCCGTGCTACAGGCGGGTGCCAACGACATGGGCGGAACGCTGATGGACGAATCCATCACGCGCGCGGCGGGCGGCGTCAACGGGCAGGAATTCGGCCCGGCGGAGATGCGCGCGCTGGCCAGATCCGTCGATCGGCCGGTGCGCCAACGCACCACGCTTTACCGCGATGTCGCCGCCCGTGTTCCGGCGCATGGCGTCGGTTGAAAATCTAAGGATGACAATAGCATGACCCTACCAACCATAGCTGTCGTAGGCGGCACCGGAAATCTGGGTGCGGCGATCGCCTGGCGTCTCGCGCGGGCGGGTTATCCGGTTGTGATCGGGTCGCGCAGCGCGGAAGGCGCCGAGAAGGCGGCGGAGCAACTGGGGCACGGCCTGCGCGGTGCGACCAATGCCGAGGCAGCCGCACAGGGCGAGATCGCCATCGTCACCGTGCCCTTCGCTGCGCAGGAGTCGACGCTTACCGACATCGCCCCTCACGTAGCCGGTAAGCTCGTGGTCGATACCACCGTTCCGCTGGTGCCGCTGCGGGTCATGCGCGTACAACTGCCGTCGGAAGGATCGGCAGCCCTCAAGGCGCAGGCTGCGCTGGGCGAGGGCGTTACCCTCGTTTCCGCTTTCCACAACGTGGCGGCGCACAAGCTGGCGCAGGACATCGACATCGGCTGCGACGTACTGGTTTTCGGAGACGACAAGGAAGCGCGAGGACGCGTCGTGGCCCTGGCGGACGCGATGGGCCTGCGCGGCCTGCATGGCGGTGCGCTCGCCAATTCCGCCGCCGCCGAGGCGCTGACTTCGGTGCTGATCTTCCTCAACAAGACGTACAAGGTGGACGGCGCGGGGATTCGGATCACCGGAGAGCTTGTTCCGCTCGAGGCTTAGAGCCGCAGACAAACGACCGTTCGCTTGCAACCATGGACTGCGCTGGTGGCGATGAAGCAGGGCTCACAGGTCAAGTCGCGCCTGTCGAACCTGCTCGATCTGCCGGCGCGGACCAGCTTGGCTGAGGCGATGGCGCGCCACGTCGCGGCAAGTCTGCGGGCCGCCGAGGGCATCGAAGACGTGCGGTTACTCGCACCCACGCCGGCCCTGACCGGAATGACGACATGGATGCCCGATCGCGGTGCGGGGCTTAACGAGGAACTGGCGCGCGCTTGCGCGGCGCTGCCGGATCGCCCGCTGCTGGTCATCCATGCGGACCTGCCGTTCCTGTCGCCTCAGGACGTGGAGGAAATCCTTGCCGAAGCATTCCACGCAGGCGTCGCCATCGCGCCCGATCGGCATGGCGAAGGCACCAACGCTCTGGCGCTGGCCAGGGGCGGGGCGCGTCGCTTCGCTTTCGGACCGGGCAGCCTGGAGCATCATCGCGGCTTCTGGCCGCAGGCGACGATCGTGCAGCGGCGCGGGTTGGCGTTTGATCTCGATACACCCGAAGACTTCGCCGACGCCCGGCACAGCGCGCCGGTTCTCGTTTCGGGCTGAGGCGGCTCAGGCCGAGGCGCCGCGGCCCTTCCGTTTGGAAGGTGCGATCGCCCGGTGTGGGCCGATCATCGCGGTCGACACAAATGCAAAGAGGGAAAGAGGGTATGAAGTTGAACGTGGGCGTGCCGAACAGCATGCACGTTGCGGCGATGACCCAGCCGTGGGAACACGCGCTGACGGGTGACGACATCGGCCACGCGCTGCAGGTCGCGGACGATCTGGGCTTCAACAAATGCATGCTGGGCGAGCACTTCATCATACCCCAGGAGCACATCGCGCTGTCCGGCGACCATTACGTCCACGGTACCGTGGCGCTGGCGTTCCTCGCCGGGCGCACCAAACGGATGCGTGTCAGTTCCTCGGTTTCGATCCTGCCGCTGCAGAGCCCGATTGTGCAGGCCAAGGCCTGGTCCACTCTCGACTGGCTGAGCGGCGGGCGGGCGACGGCGCTGTTCGGCGTGGGCTGGCTCAAGGACGAGTTCGACATGCTCGGCGTCGACTTCCACCAGCGCGGACGCATCGCCGACGAATACGTCGCCGCGATCATCGAGCTGTGGACCTCGGACAATCCGGAGTTCGATGGCGAATTCGTGAAGTTCAAGGACGTCGGTTTTGCACCCAAGCCGGTGCAGCAGCCGCGGCTGCCGATCTGGTTCGGCGGTGATGCCGAGCCCGTGCTCAAGCGGGTGGCGAAGTTCGGCGATGGCTGGTCGCCGTTCCGCACGCCGCCCGAGAAATTCCCCGAGTGCATCGACATCATCCGGGCGCAACCGGAATACGACGGTCGCCCGATCGACTTGTTCTTCGCGCTCGAAATGCTCAACGTCGGCGCGCATCACGAGATCATGGACGACCCGCGCGCGCCGGGTACGCGCGATGCGCAGAAAATCATCGACCAGATCGGATGGCTCAAGGAATTGGGCGTCAACGAGACGATCGTGCCGCTGCCGCCCGGCATTTCGGGGATCGACGAATATCTCGACCGGCTGCGCTGGGTCGCCGAAGAGATCATGCCCAAGGTCTGAACCTGCCCGGCGGAGGGGGGGCACCCCTGCCGGGAGAGGCGAGAGTGATGCAAGACAGGGCGAGGGAGACCCCGATGCGCGAATTTGACGTGGTAGTAGTGGGATCAGGCGCCGCAGGCATGACGGCGGCCTTGCGCGCTGCTGCTACGGGCGCATCGGTGCTGGTGCTGGAAAAGGCGCCGCAATTCGGGGGCACCACCTCGGTATCTGGCGGGGGCATCTGGATTCCGGATAGCCCTCAGGCGCGCGCGGCGGGTGTGAAGGATAGCCGCGCCATCGCCCGCCAGTACGTGCTGGACGTGATCGGGCCAACCGCCGAGCCGGACCTGATCGACGCCTACCTCGATACGGGCCCCGAAATGGTCGAATGGCTGGAGCGCCACAGCGTCGTGAACTTCCTGCTCTCTCCCCCCAGCAGCGACTGGTATCCGCAAATCGCAGGCGCGGCCGACCACGGCCGCCTGCTCGCGCCGCAGGAGTTCGACGGCAAGAAACTGGGGACGCACTTCGCCGAACTGAAGCCCGCGCGCGAGGAGTTCAACGCGCCCGGCGGTTTCATGATCGACTTGTTCGACTTGCCCTATCTGGCAGAAATGCCGTCGGTCAGATCTATCGTCCACTTCGGCAAGCTCGCTGCGCGGTTCGGCGCGGACAAGGTGCGCCGCTATCCGCGCGGAACCCGGTTGACCATGGGCAACGCGCTGGCCGCCCGGCTGCTACGCTCCGCGCTCGACGCAGGGGTAGTGCTGGAGAAGGGCGCCGCCGTCGACCAGCTCGTCGTGGAGGACTACAGAGTGACGGGCGTGCGTGTCGGTGAGGAGGAAATCGGCGCGCGGATGGGCGTCCTGCTGGCCTCGGGCGGTTTTTCGGCGAGCGAGCAGTTGCGCAAGGCCTATATCCCCTTTGCCGAGCAGCATGTCTCGATCCTGCCTTACGAGAACACCGGCGATGGGATGAACATGGGGCTGGACGCAGGCGCGGCGCTGGGCGGCGAGAACATCGTCAACGCGGTTTGGGCGGTGGTCTCCAAATTGACCCGTCCCGACGGTTACGTGGCGCGCTATGCCCACCTCATCGACATGTCGAAGCCGGGCTGCATCGCGGTGAACGCCAGGGGCGAACGCTTCGGCAACGAGGCGTCGGTGCATTTCGTCGAAGCAATGCACGCCAACGGCGCGGTGCCCGCTCACATCATCGGCGACGCGGCTTTCGTCAAGAAATACGGGATGGGCATGGTCTATCCTGGGGGTGGCGGCCTCAAGAAGCTGATAGCGGCCGGCTATGTGATCGAAGCGCCGACGCTGCGTGCGCTGGCGGCCAAGATCGGCGTCGATGCAGACGGGCTTGAGAAGACCGTCGCCAAGATGAACCGCTACGCCGAAACCGGCAAGGACACAGAGTTCGGCAAAGGCGAGTCGCAGATCGACATCGAGATTGGCGATCCCAAGCACAAGCCGAACCCGTGCCTGGGCCCGGTGGAGAAGGCTCCGTTCTACGCGATCAAGATCCATCCCGGAGATGGCTCGACCACCGTTGGCCTGAAGATCGACGCCCGGTGCCGGGTCGTCGGTGCCGACGGGCGGGCCGTGCCGGGGCTCTACGCGGCGGGGCTCGACGCCAACTCAATCTGGCGCGGCAAGTCTCCCGCTCACGGCTGCAATGTGGGTCCGGCGATGGTGACGGGCTTCATCGCCGGCAAGGCTATTGTCGAGGAACTGGTGCTCGCCTGACGCAGTACGTAGGGCGCGGTGCCGCGCCCTTGCGGCTTAGGGCTCGCCTGAAAGCACTGCATAGGACGGGTCGCTGCGGTCGCGCGTGCCGCCGAAGGCACCGACGAGCGGGCCGCCCGCGTCGCGCAACTCATCCATGTCCTGCACGTAGATGCGGTGGTCGATGGCCCAGCGCCCGTCGCGCAGCGACCAGCGGTCGAGATACCGGCCGAACACGCTGCCGACCATGTCCCGGCCCTCGCGGCTGAACCGCAGGGTGGCGTGGACGTAGGCCTCGCTCGAAGCTAGGTCGCCGCGCACGTCCATCAGCACGTTGGTTATATGATGTGCGTGAGCGGTCATCTGGGCATGCGTAGCGCATACCCAGTCGACGAAGTCACGGCCACTGCCCCGGAACATCGTACCATAGTCGGCGGTGCCGTCCTTGTGCCAGACGCGGTGGCCAAGTTCAGGGTCGATGCGGTCCATCGCGCGCGCAT
>Ga0247734_1000788_pt1 | contig 26225 bp, 23 predicted proteins | sample UWRJL103311B2_FD_180933 | JGI IMG/M metagenome (GOLD analysis project Ga0247734, IMG submission 180933) | Plant litter microbial communities from Arlington Agricultural Research Station in Wisconsin, United States - UWRJ-L103-311B-2 | ecosystem: Environmental > Terrestrial > Plant litter >...
ATTGTCCTGCTCCTTGGTTTTACCAACTCTACAATGCCTGAGTGGTGGGGTGTCACCGTGGTTTCAAACAACTTGGATGGTCAGGGCGAAGCTGTCACTAGAATATTGGGGGAGAACCAGACCATCGGTCCTGCATTTTGGTCTTAAAGTGTTGTTTGTTTAGCGGATGGTTTTCGAAAACCGATATCTTTTTTATGTCTAAGATAATTATGGTCGCAATGACAAAATGCAGCGTTGCTTATGCTGATGGGTCACTACTCTAGCTAATATGTTAAATCAACACTCTTTAATGACTGGAAAATAAATCTTGACATTTCTCCAACTATGCATTATATAAGTGCCTTGTAAATTTGCAAACCAACCAACCAACTGATCAGATGCTAAACCTTCTATTGATATTTACGGTTGCGTATGTCTGCCAAGTTTAGCAATAGTGGACAATATAATCTCACTGCATTCTCACAGCATGGAAATATAAGAAAGTGATCATATGGCGCCGACACACTAGCGAACCCTTGAAAAAGGGGCTTAACCGAGCAGAAGTCAACCAATGATTCGACGCCGAGACGCGGCTCGGTCGGTGGCGGTCACACCGTTACGCTTCCCGGCTGGCTGTACTTTAGTAATGAACGCAAGCTTAAAAGGGTGTTTTTAAGCGTTAGTGGGAATGTAAGAGAGATATGAATCCGATCTGCTAGAGAAAGCCACCAAGCCATGATATCGGGGCCCTTTGGGGTCCTCTTGGGGGCTTAAGATCGAAATCGGGGTTTTATCCGTGCCGTGTTAACAGGTAAACATGCGAGTGGCGTTACACAAATATCGGTATATATTTAGGTGGGCCAGGCATTTATAGCGGCAGTTATAATTTTAATATATGACTCTGTAGGCCCCATATCCATACTCCATAATAGCAGTTTTTGTTTGGCTTATGGTGTAAATTTGTGGCATATGTGATACAGATATAATTATATATGTCATTTGCGCCTGAATATTCAACCAATGAAATCTCAGTCTTTAGTTTTGAGGGCTGCAGCACTAGCTCAACCTTGATATGATCTACTGCAAAGCATAATAGGGTGCATAAGATCAAGAGGACCAGTGATTTTTCCGCTTCAGAGCTGGCATACTGTTTCTGACCTTGCTGACTTCGTTTGCCATCATCCGAGCGAAACTCTCGCTTACCAGCTCTATTGGTCCTCCACGCCGACCAAATCTGGAATCTTTAGGCGGTTGACCGAATGCGTTCAGTGCTCTAGCATTGTCCTATTTCAGCAGTCCGTGATTACTGCTGGGAGATAAGACCTAGATATGGCAAGTAATTTCCATCTCGGCATATCTGTTTCATTCGCTAGGTCCCCTGGCCACAACAATGCATGCGACAACCCACGGACTATACTGTACGTAACTTGCCTCGGTTCTGGAAATACAATTGGAAAGGAAAGGCATCGGATTATCTCTCTCTGTGATATATTTCTGTGATATTTGACTACATTTGCCACGAAATATGTGATATTGGCACTCTGATGCCAGTCGTCTCCTTTGATGAGTAGAGGTCAATGCCGGCCAGTATCGCTCCTCCTAATCCAGTTCAAGTATCCGATAGCATCTCAATAGGAAGTAAATGGAAGACTTCTTCCAATCTCACATTTCCTTTGAACATTCTCGTAAGCTCACCTGCAGAGACAATCACCTCGCTTCTAGCTTACAATGCGCCAATAGTTCCAATAGTAGAAGTTGTTTTGCGCCTTCCTTTGGGTTGTCCCAAACTCAGCACAGTCTTCCTAATAAATTCTGTTTAAAAGTCGAATCCTGAGTAAATCTCAAATTTAATCGACTTTCAGCAGTAATTCGATAACACAGGCGTCGCCGCGGACCGTCGTCTCACAGTGCCCGACTTGGAATTTTGATCAACGGTGTTCGACTTAGGCCGTACTGCAGACCATCTCACATCATCACGACACGGATTCCCATTGATTGGAAGTTCAGGTTTCTCCCTCGACGAATCTACGTTGTGGACAAGGCCCCATTCATCATACGATGCAGGCGGTGAGCCTACACCTTGGTACAACCCTCCTGAAAATGTTGTACACCAAAACCCTCATTCCTAAGCATCGACTGAATGTCCAAGTGTTCGCTCATTCTATGATAAGACAGGGCAATCCAGTTTCACCCAGGCCTTTTGACTAGTCGCCAACTATTGACCTCACCTTTTAATCCCGAATACAAGTCATTTCTGACCAGGCCACTGCGAAGCGACTGTACTTCGAGACGAGGTAAAGTGAAATGAGCTTGTTATTATGCTACTTTTTCTGCCCTCAGCTTGACCAGCATGGTAACCCTTATACTCTATCTTCAGCGCGTCTTTGAGGAGGACTTGTAGTTTAGTCAGTTTCAATTTCTGTGGAAGTCAAACAAACAGATTTGTCGAACCCGTAATGTTTTGAATATTGGGGGGATAAACTCCCCGTTTCTATGATTTCCAGATGATGAATTGCGAGGACCAGTCAACTAGTTGTTCTGTCAATAATTATGAAGTTATTTTCGAGGTCTAATGAATATTTTTACTACTGCATGTTTGTGGTAATCGGACTATTAAGGACTTAATGAAGTTGCAACTTTACGCAAACTGCATAGTGAGGAACAGGTATCCAACCGCTAGTCGATAACGTCTACTAGTCTGATAGTAGAAAGGGAAATATCTTGACAAAACTTAATTAAGAATTCATAGAAAATAAATGCAGCTCTGCAAAGCAACCTATCCTGGCATTGAACTGCACACAAGATTGTAAACGCAGGGACAAATACCGAGCCTTTTCCCCAGCTCCCCGGTTCAGCCCCATGTTTATCTCGCTTAACCATATAACTCCATTCCCTTGAAATCCTTGATATGTTTGTACAACAATGATAGCTACAATGGATCTTGCATGTGCGGAATATCGTAAAATCGGGCAATATTTATTCTCGGATCATAAAGTTCGTTGACTGGCCGTCGATAGGTGAATCTGCTTGTTAAGAGACGAAAAACACTTTTGAATTGGCAAAGCTGGAAAGATCTTTGGGTGTAGTTTAACTGGCTAACCTGCTATGTGGTAATTTCCTCTTTTGAAGGGCCAATGTTTAAAAATCAGATATCAAGCATTTAAACAGATTCTTTCTATCAATTTCATAATTTTCTTCATGCTTTCTACTCTTCAATTATCTCTAGAGCCACTAGCCCGGGAACAAAAACAAGCCTTTGGTCCATCTTCTCCCACTCCAAAAGCATATTCTCCATCCTAACAATATCCTCTCTCAAAGTAAAAAACTCAAAACACTTTATTTTCATGGTGACCAATTGTTCGATGGTGATGTCTCGACCGCCTGTATAAAAGCAGCAGTATACCAGAGCCTCCATTGGAATGGTAAGTTCATTGCGGCTGTTCGCATAGACCGGATGTTCTAATATATTAGAGTATTGTGCAGGAAGAGACCCTGGACAGTGGTCGAAGGCAAGCAGCTTTGCATATGTATTGGATATGAGGGCTCTCACCTTTTTGTCGTTTTCAACGGTGCCCCATTTGCCTTGGGTGTTGTTGCCATGGTGGAGGAATACAAGGATGGAGTCGAGTAATTGCTCTTCAGTAAATTCCAGGCTTTGGAGGATGTTGCTGCGTGTGATCATGGTTGTTTGAAATGTTGAGTTAGTGCTAGAAATAGTTTAAAACTGTGTTTCGAAGAAGGAAAGACCTTAAGAAGCAGCTGTGGATGATAACAGGAGTATTCAAAAATGTATGGCTTCTGTGAGCTTGAATAATGTATTATATACCGAATCATATTCCCCACAACAGCCGTTGGGTGAATCAATTGCTTAAAACTTGCCTAGCGAGTCAGAGAGACGACAACCACCAGGCAAGAAGATTGACATTATGGCTCACCCGGATTGGCCAATCTAACACATGACCCCCCTTTTGCTCGCTTAAACCCCTCATGCGTGTTGAAGCCTTGGTGCTACATAAAGCTGTCAAGCGGATCATGTCTATTGGATATATTTCATTGAAATCAGTTGACCATACGGACAAGATCTCTCATTTAGTGTTGTTCTAGTTGGTCTTCCTCTGGTCTAGAGTTTCACGATTCTCTTCAGCTATGGATGGAGAAAGTTATTCGGAGCTATCGATCGGTAGATTGTTCCCCGCAATTCTTCCATCAATCACATCTCGATCTCCACAACGCGAACGACCCCTCTACACGACCATTTGGGTTAATGTTGAGCAAACAACGCTCCCGTTTCTCGTTGATTTTGTGTATATATAGAGTGAGTGTGATCCCTACCATTAGAATGCTCTTTTCCACTTTCAATTAATCTTCTTTTCTTCAGACACTCCTTATTAGACCTGTATAGAAAAGCCCCCCAAACTTTACATCATGACCGAAATCACTATCACAGGGTGGGATACTCGCGATGTGCGATTTCCTACTTCTCTGGACAAAACTGGCTCGGATGCAATGAATGCTGCTGGCGATTACTCCTCGGCCTACTGCATCCTTCAGACCGACTCTAAATTCTCCGGGCATGGCATGGTATTTCATTCAGCCCTAGATCGAATTGCGACTCTGATGATACTAATTCCTCGTCTAGACATTTACAATTGGCCGTGGTAATGATATTGTCTGCGCGGCCATAAACCTTGTTGCAGATCGAATCAAGGGTCGTACACTCTCATCTCTCGTCAAAAATTGGGGGGAAACCTGGCGATATCTGGTGGCAGACTCACAATTGCGTTGGATAGGTCCTGAGAAAGGCGTTATTCATCTTGCTCTTGGAGCCGTTGTGAATGCGATCTGGGATTTATGGGCAAAAAGTTTAAACAAACCGGTGTGGAGAATTGTGGCGGAAATGACACCTGAGGAGTTTGTTAGGTGTATTGATTTCAGATACATTACAGATGCAATTACACCAGCAGAAGCCGTAGAGCTTTTGAAGAAATCAGCCGCTGGCAAGGCAGAGAGGATGGCTGATGCAGAGCAAAGCAAAGCTGTCCCTGCTTATACCACCAGCGCAGGGTGGCTGGGATATGGAGAGGAGAAAATGAAGGGCCTTCTGGAGGAAACCTTAGCCAAAGGTTATAGGCACTTTAAGCTGAAGGTGGGAGGAAGCGTCGAGGCGGATCGTAAGCGATTGTCAATTGCTCGTGAAGTCATTGGATACGACAAAGGCAATATTTTGATGGTTGATGCCAATCAGGTATGCTCTCCCCGTTTAGAGCTGTGCTCCATAGCAGGCTAACACAAATTCAGGTTTGGTCTGTTCCTGAAGCCATCGAATACATGCAACATCTGAAAGAGTTCAAGCCATGGTTTATTGAAGAGCCAACATCTCCTGATGATATTCTGGGCCACAAAGCTATCCGTGAAGCTTTGAAACCTGATAATATAGGCGTTGCTACTGGTGAGATGTGTCAAAACAGAGTCATATTTAAGCAGTTGATTACTTCCGGTGCCATTGATATTTGCCAAATCGATGCTTGCCGGATGGGAGGTGTCAATGAGGTCCTCGCTGTCCTTCTAATGGCTGCTAAATATGGTGTTCCTATTGTACCACATAGTGGTGGAGTAGGCTTGCCAGAATACACACAGCATCTGAGCACAATCGACTACATATGCGTATCGGGGAAGCTGAGCGTACTAGAGTACGTGGATCATCTTCATGAGCACTTTGAGCACCCTGCCGTCATCAAAGGCGGGTTCTATCAGACCCCTATGGAAGCTGGTTACAGTGTTGAGATGAAGGAAGCATCCATGATCAAATTTGGGTACCCTGGTGTCGATGGCAGCTGGTGGAAGAGTGACGAGGCGAAGCCCATTTTGGAAGGGATCAAGATTTAGATATACGAGCTGAAGTAGGAGATATTACCTCGCTCTAAAAGGGGGTCGATAGTTTTCATGTTGGGCTATCGTCCGGGGGGCAACGATGGCATCCTCTATATTTAGTGCAAATATCCCACACGATACCAACTATATGTCAATTTGTAATCTGTTTCATGATAATATGATGAAACTACTTTAGATTACGAGAGAATTTGAGGTCCAAAAAGCAGTGCTCATCGTGTTAAATATAGCCTCAATCACGAAAATGTTTGGCCTATTGTTATTTTGTTGACGACACTTTTACGTAGATAAAGAATTGAACATTGGACCAATACAACCTATACTTTGATGGGAGTTTCAAGGTTAGCATGTCATTCACGTAGCTCTCAAAGGTTCTCCAAGGAATTTCAGGCAATGTGTTCTAAGACTTAAACTCTCAGCACATTGAATCTTTAATCTTCTCAAACATGTGCATATCTTTTTATATTCCACTTAGGTATATCTTCTATGGAGCCTCAAGTTAAAACACAGATGTCGCGTTTCTTTGAATATAATTTACTTCATATTCCATTGCCAAGTTTCATCCAGAATTAGCCCATACCTACTTCCCAGATTCTCTCCCTTTGCCAAAAACAGAAGTAGGTTGATGGAAAAGTCCCAAACCATAGACCCAAACGTCGCACTAGGTCATCTAAAGGAAAGGTTGTTGAAGCTTTTCACCCGTGTTTTAACGCTAGTCGTTTTGATGAAGTTTGAAATCACCATTAATAAGCTCCGATCAGGGGTCTTCTGTAAGGACTTAGACGTCCTTAGACGTCTATCTCTATCGCACTTTCCTCCGTAGCTCGTTCTAAGTATTTAAACAGGACTCTAGACAAGGGAGAATGTCAGGCACTTTTTGCCATAACCAAGCTTCACCTGCGTGACCTTCGATATATTGGGTGAGTATTCCTTCAATTATCTACAACTCATAGCTAATACGTACACTTGATGTTGGATTACATGTAACGCTTTAGTACAGATAGTTGGTGCGTTGATGATGTACGGTATTGGAGAGCACAACTCTACGTCAATTGCACTATAGAGATTAATGATCTTTGTTTGTGGGGTGCTGACAACGGCCAGTGGTGTTCTCTTTCTCTTTCTAATGCCAGCAAGCCTAGAAACCGCCTGGTTCCTTCCGCCTGAAGAATCGCTGCTGGTCACCGGCTGGCATCGCAACACAATGGCGGAGACAAAACCAACTTTTCGATGGAGCAGCTCAAAGAAGCAGCTTTCGACTTCAAGCCCTATGCTGCATTTGCATTTGGTGTTCTGGTCACTGCACCATCACCAGGTTTGACCGTGAATAACTCTTGTTATCCTTCTTTTAGGTACAACTGACACAGACAGTTTGCGTCTATGCTTATCGAGAAACTAGGGTACATTCCTGGCGCCACCCTCTTGTACGGATCTCCTTCGGGGCACAGTTCAAATCGTTGCAATATGGACTGATATCATTGCCTGACTCCTATTCCTTAGGGGAAGCTGCCTTGTGATCATTGGCTCGATTGCCATCCCGGTCGTAGGTTGTATAATGCTTCTAGCACTTCCCTTAAAGGCTGGTCAATTATTACTGTAATGGTGCATGGCTTGGAAGCTGTATTTCCAGTATCTTCTCGATTACAATGAGTCTCAACGCTTCCAATGTTTGAGGAAATACGAAGAAGTTTATCGTTAGTACTCTATACTTTATTGGTTATTGTGCTGAAGCAATCGCATTCCCACAGCTTTGGAACACTCAGACTGCACCTAGATATCTTGCCGGATTGGCCGTCTCCCTTGCTGCTTGGGGAATTTTGACCATTCTAATGCTGGTTTATTGGTTCAACGGAATCCGTGAAAACAAAAGGAGAGACCTTTTGGAGAGCCAAGGGTCGGCAGTGATGTATGAGCCTGGCACGGATGTTACAGACAAGCAAGCTCTTACATCCAGATACTCAACATAAATATATAGAAAGGATACTGCTTCAAAATTTCAACTGTCTTTGGCTATTTACCGACCAACTATGGCAAAAGCAAACCCGTAGGACCTACAATTCCTATTTGATTTACTGGTTAGTATATTTGGGCTAAAAGATTGTAATGTACGGTACAGTCTATGATAGTTAGTACAGGTACTAGGAATGAAACAAAAAAAATAACTACAACTGTATTTATTTATCAACACTGAAGACCATGCTTCTGGATGTGCGAGATACCTCGTTGTTATAAGAGACGGACGTAGTTAAAACGATAATTTGGCAGTGCTTCGGAGCCGAACTTCTAATGCCTTTACTTGACATCTTCCACAGCGCCTCCGCTCAGAGTTATAACTGTGCTCAGCAAAGCGATACTAGCTGTGAGATCTTTTAATTAAGGAAAGAGTAAGACAGCGATTTAACTATTACTTAAAGCTTAGCATACAATTTCATTAATTGAAGACCCCCCTACAGTATCTGATCGGCCTGCCGAGGTTCAACCGAGACGGCACCAAGGTTTCAGGCTCAATCAAAGCTTTGCCTGGCTGGCTTTCTTGCAACGTCTCCAGACGATTGAAATGGTTGGATATAATGATAGTTATCTGATTCCATCTTGATCCATCTTCTATTCTATATAATTACCCGATAGTACCCCACCGGCGTTAATCACATTTCCCTGGTCAACATGCCTCGAACGCCCTCCAAAACAAAATCAAATGATCCTAAACCACCTGTCATACCACGAGAAGATGCACCCATCTTAACGCAAGCAAATTTTGAGAAAGAGCTCAAAGAACTAGCAGCCAAAGCGAAAGAAGAGACATGGATGAAATGGGCCAGCGAACAAGCCTGGATATTGCTTCAAACAGCCACACTTCTCACGCTGGCAGCCGTCTATTCAAATATATCTCTGCTTACTTTGTCACCGGTGTACGGTTCAATACCTGCCTCAATATGGCACTCAAAAGGCGTCATGACTGCTTGTTTTCTAGGATGGAGCAGTAATATCTTAATTCGGCGGCATTTAGTCACGAAGCCGGCTAAGGTTCTACCACTCATTGCAGCTTATATCCCTATGATTCAGTACACATTCTTTCAGTACAGTGCGTTATTTGGGGCATATTACGGGCCTCTGATACTTGAGAGTCTCACCTTTTTGCCATTGCTCGTGTTATCAGTTTCATGCACAGCGACTGAGCTGGAAGTTCTTGAGATGAACCCAGGTCGATTGCAATGGTTATCAGACGCAGCGCCTGGGATTCTATCATTCTCATTTTACAAGACTATAGAGTATTTTTCAGGGAACTATATAACGAGCACAATTGGTGACTCTATTATTCAGACAAGATTGGGTTACCAGCTACTATTGACAGCCCTTTACGCAGCTTTCTCGCCCTCGAAATTAATTATCTATGCCGTTCCCGCGTTGATGCACTTGAGTTTTGCTAACTATCATGTCCCAACCACGTTTGCAACACATTCTTTGAACGAAAGCATGAATGCTCAAGGGTGGAGTCTGATTGATCGCCACGAATCACTTACTGGGTATATCTCAGTCATTGAGAGCGCGAATACGTTCAGGGTCATGAGATGTGATCACAGTCTTTTAGGGGGAGAGTGGCTTACTCCTACCAAAGCTCTCCTTCCTGAACCTATCTACGGGGTGTTTGTCATGCTAGAGGCAGTGAGACTCGTTGAAGTTCCAATTAAAGTCCCAGACAATGAGGCAAAAGCGTTGGTTATGTGAGTATTTATTTTCTAGACTTATATGTATATATATATGCTAATTACTTTAGTGGTCTTGGGATTGGTACCACACCGGCGGCTCTGATGCAACATGGAATCGATACCACCATTGTTGAGATCGACCCTGTGGTTCACGATTTTGCAACAAAATATTTTGGTCTGCCAACTGCCCATACTAAAGTTATCCAGGACGCTGTAACTTATGCTTCATTTGCCGCTGAAGCTGGCCAGAAATATGATTATGTAGTCCATGATGTTTTTACCGGCGGTGCAGAACCCGTGGAACTCTTCACCTTCGAATTCCTAACGCATCTTCACACGGTTTTGAAACCAGGCGGTGTTATTGCCATTGTAAATTGCAGCCTTCTCTCCTCCATTTTCAAGTACTGACAGCCAAAAGAACTACGCTGGAGACCTTCTCCTTCCCTCAGCACGCATCGTAATTCATACGATCAAAACTGTTTTCCCAACCTGCCGTATCTTCCGGGAGTTCCCTCGCCCAGACGCTGAAACCCTAGCAAAAGAAAACCTCGATTTCACAAATATGGTAATCTTCTGCACCAACTCCATCTCTCCAATTACTTTTCGAGAGCCTGTGGAGCAAGATTTCTTGAAGAGTCAGACAAGAAAGAACTTTTTGACCCCGATACACGAGTTAGTGGCAGAGGAATACATGAGCATCAAAGAAGAAGATGGGGGTCTTTTGTTAAGGAACAACACGGAAAGGTTTCGTAAATGGCAGGAAATGAGTGCGTTGGGTCATTGGGCTGTTATGAGGACTGTTTTGCCTAAGGAGGTATGGGAGAATTGGTGAGATTCTTCATTCACTCGTCTAAGTAAAGAACGTCATTATTTGCCTCCATGTATTTTCAATACAATGTGTGACCCTATTCCTTAGACGGAATTTAGCAGGGGGAGAGGGGGGGTTGACCTTCCGTTTGGGAAATTTCCTACAACTTTGGTTCTTCACCCTATTACAAACACGGGAGGAAAACAGCGTCAGCCATTTAAGTGCTACGTGATACGCTGACAGTCATGTCTGCTGTTGTTCTTCTTAATTTGTCAGGTGAATTCTTAGGCATTGTCATAAACAAACAACCGATTTATACAAGGGTGATGTAGAAACCTGAATCATCATTTCTATGAAGAAAGCCATATACTACAAATAAATGCTTTAAGCCTCGTATCATGGTATCATTATTTAGTGCAATCTCCAATCTAAACCCGTCCCTATCCTTACTCAGAACTCAGAATCGAAAATTTTGCTTCTAAAGCCATAGCCACAAGCCTAGTAGCCACTATCCCATATCTCATCCTGACTCTTCACTAACTCTTTTGGTGTTTGAGATCCACGAGCTTTCTTCTCCAGCCTCTCTTTCATCTTTCTCTGTTCTCTAGTTACCAATGTCGGCGTGATTGGAATCATAGGAGTGAAAGGTTGGTAAGGACTATATGGCACGGCGCCAGCAGACCAAGGTGTAGCAAGGCCGCCGGTTCGCGGACCCTTGGGGCCTTCGGTCCGTTCCAGGATAGTAGTTTTGGTTGATTGCTGGAAGGAGCTGTAACTGGGAGATGTAAGGGCCGGTTCAAACTGGCGAAGCGGCAGACGGCGACTAGAGTTATTCGCTGAGCCAGCGGTAGAGAATGGAGCTGCAGTAGATGTTGCAGAAACAGCGGAATTAGGATCTTGCTGTGATGATACAACTGATGCCTGACTGGGATTGTTTTTATGGAAAGCAGACCGACCGCCAGGACCATAAGGCTTGAGTTGCTGTGCTATAGATCGTGTGGGTGATTGCAAAGGGCCGTCATCCGAAGTCTCTCGGGTGTGGAAAGATGGAACTTGATCTGTGGGAACAGGAGGTGGCGGTGGCGGCGCATAGTATCGAGGAGTGAGAGGTTCATTTTCATCGCCTGAAGTTTCGGTCTGCCAGCGTGTTGAAACTGGAGATGCAATTGGACTTGATATTCGCATTTTTCGTAGTGCTGAACTAGACTTTTTGGGTGACATCAGTGCAGATATTATGCTGGATGACCGAGAAGCAGTTTTGTTATGTCCCTTAGCTGATTCAGGGAGATCAATATTTAACGGCCGTCGCTTTTCAATTCTCTTTTGAGGCGAGTTTGTGCGCTGAGGTGCAGGTGCAGGGACTGGTCCTGCGGATTGAAGACTCTGGGGCGGAGGTAAAGTCTCTACGGCTACACCTGCAGCTTTTGCATCTTCTTGCTCCATGACGTGAGCATATATATCCTCAAGATCGCGCTGAAGCATATGTTGGTCTCTTTCCACGATTCTAGTATCAACGTTTGGATGCTCGATGGAGGCAGGAGTTTGTGGTGAGTATGGTGAGTATGGTGATTGAGGAGATCGAGGTGATGTTGCAGAGCCTGGGAAAACGTATGGCGTAGGTGCGTTCTTCTCTTGAGTTGGCCAGGATGGCCTGGAAAAGTTGCGTGAGGGGCTCTTGAGGCTATGAGTTACGGGGAAATGTGTATTGATAGCCAAAGGTTGCGGTTCTGTCATTTCGATATCTCGTATCTCGGAGAGTTCTTCTGCCAACTTGCGATGTTTTCTCCTTATTATAAACAGTCCTAACCCGACCACAAAGAGACAGAAAAAATAAGCTCCAACAATACCACCGATCTCTACTGGCAGATGTTTTTTGTCTCTTGAAGCCCCAACTGAAAGTGGAGGACCGTCTTCAGGAGATGGTGCAGGATTCCAGTCGATGTTCAGTGGATTCGACTTTGGGATATCTGTGAGGATACTGGCAGATGTTATATCGGCGAGACTCAGAGCAAGGAGAATCAAGTGTGCGCTGGTGGTTGTCTCAGCTAAAACACGCATTGTGGTACATCTGCACCGGCAAGGACGAAGTATCAGCTAGGCACAGTCTCGCCGTCAAACACGAAACATATAGCGAGACGATCTTGACATGGAGGTGGAAAGCAGGAAAAGCTCCTGAACCAAAGAGCCGGGCGGTTGTGGTGATATACCACCCACCGCATCGCGAGGGGTGGGAAGAGTTCGGCCATGGAACCGGTCGCCATTGGCTATGAAGGATAAACCAGAGAGTGATATCGAATGTGCTTGGTCAAGCCTGGCCGGGGTTCGATCAGGAACTTGCATGGAAATAGGAACAGCTGGAGCTGATAAACAGCCTGTTATTTGCGAGCTGCCCTTTCGCACAACGATGCGATGTTGTGGTTGGATACCTTTAAGCGCCCGAGTTTGTGTGGAAGCGGGGCTAATCAACGCTGCGTGCACGGACTGCCTGAGGATGATCACAACAAAGGCGGGCAAGTCAAGCTAGTCAAGTCATGGTACGGTACGGTACTACTTTATACGGAGGACGGCAAGTCACAATCACATCATGCAATGGGATTCAATGCATCTTTCGAGCGATTATCTCAGGCTTTTGATTCGAGGCCATTTTGCTTTAATTTCCTCTTTCTGGGACTACGAGCATAGCTACTAGGATGTGTATGGCGGATCTTCGAGTATCTAGGAAGTACCCCCCGTACCGCAACGTGATAGCTCTTCGTCGATTAGACCAACGTTTCCAAACGGTACCTTGTCGTGCTCTCGGGATACTTCTATTTCGGAAACTCAAGAAGATGCGGCGAGAAGAAATCACGTACAGGTAGGAACGATAGGCCACCGGATGTGACCGCTCTTTCGTTAAGGATCTTGATGGTAGCTGTGGAAGAAAGAACATGGGATGCGCAATTATGGGCTATGTCTGACATGTTTCCTGTTTGAGTAGCCGCTGAAGGATCAGCACTTAACATTCTATTCACGAGACGTGCAATATCTTTTGACTAGGTGGGTATAACACCGGTACCATTCAACTATCTCACTAACGTCACGAGTCAAATCTTGACGGACAAGTAAAGAGGGAAGAGTTAGAACCACAAATCGAATTAAATCACTCTAAGACGAACATCCTTACTTAACATCCGAAGTTGCAGAGACATATGTGCTTGAATGCGAGTTTATAGGGGGCAGTATCTTGTTGGATTTGCGTGCATCTTTACCAAAATCTGATGTTTGCTGTTTTAAAACATAGGTGAAGTTGAATAGTACAGTACACTGTATTTGACAGCTTAGCTTGCGAGGACTCTGGCTCAATGATTCCTTTGAAAATTCAAATTCACATATCATAGACACCAGACACTAGGCTAGTAGTTTGTACTATTCAATTAAGTAGCAATCTTACACAGATGATAAATTCTGTTGAAAGAGGGAGCGAAATGCCATGAGTTGAGAAATTAAGCGAGCCCCCTTTATCTACTGTTAGCAATTTAACATGGAAAGGTATTGGCACACTGTTCGTGAACCAAAGTATAGTAATTCTTGGTTTGATTAGGTAATACACCGCATTCAACGTAGCTTACGAAAGCAAACTTTCTGAATCTCAATTCCTTTATTCTGAGCAAGTGGATCTACATGAAGTGCACAAGATCTCCCTTCCTATCATACTATAAATCATTCACGAATTCTGAATAGGTCAGATGGTACTACGCAGGTGATCAATAGGATAAAACAAATAGAGTTGTTACATTGCTAAGTTTTCATATAATAGAAATCGAAATCCTGTTACAAAAGTGAGTGTATTCATCCGACGCCATACCAGGCGCACTGCCACCGACCTCCATCCATCTGGCCATAAAAATGCCACAGCCCAAAACTAAAATTCTACAAATGAAATTGCGGCCTAGATCCTCCTGGAGTTGTCGCATTGTTCTATAAACCGGTATATTCCTTCCAAGCCTTCATAGTCGGCTGATGATGAGTTTTGAATCTGACTTGGCCTGGTAAAAAAATCAGAATCAAGCTCCGAGCTTGTATAATCCATGCTCTCATAACCTTCAAGCCATGGATTCTCGTCAACTGCATCCGCTTCTTCCAAGTCTTGGCCATGTTGCGAACGCAAAGAACCACCTGGCGACGAAAGCTCAGGTTCGAAAGTTGGTGCATATGGGAAGATCAATGCAACTTGTGCACCAACACTTGAATCAAATTCTTCGTCTTGATGAATAATCCCACGCTGCACACCTACCTCCTCACAGAGTCTTTCCACACTCTCGGCATCACAGCCTGGGAAACGAATACGTAGTATTGAATTTTTCTCCAATGTGATGGGAAGATCACCGAGTGATGAAAGTCGCTTAAGGTCATTCATCGTGGCAGCTAGATCCTTCAAAGCACGGCTGAAGTCGACCGAAAGTATATCTAAGAAACCTTCCGTATTCAAATTGGGTGCCGATTGCTCCATAACAGAACCAAATGGAAATGCAGCACCAAGAGGGCTGAGGGCAGTCACTGTTGGATTGACGTGGAAATCGATAAAGGACCCGGGGGTATGTTTCGAGACCATTTGGATTCTCCGTGTAGTTTCTTCTTGCAAATTCGAAATGCTTCGATATCTTTTCTCTCCTCTGGCACTCATCCCGTCAAAATGGGCCTTTTGTCCGGATAAACAGAATGCTCTAAGGGCAGCCGAAACATTGTTCACAACCTGTGCAGGCGCAGCAGGAGTATGTGAGAAGTAACGAGCACCTCCGAAGCGACCTCCCCCGAGAGCATATCCCCCAGCTGTGCGCGGAAGTGCTCCACCTGTGAGATTTGGTCGTAATGTGGAGGCGAATGGCGCTCTTCCAGTGAAACGGGCGACTGCAGTAGCTGTTGCAGATTTTGGGAATTTGGTGCGATTATATTGAGGAGCTGAGCTACCGCTCATGTAACGACGAATCGTGGCGTTGATTGTGCTATGGGTAGTATACCAGCGGCCTTTGTTTTGACGAAGGGCTGCAATGGGATGTAGTGGATGGCGTGGAGTTTGTCGAACACGGACTGGAATGAGCTCTACATTTTTGGGAAGCGATATCTTTTCAAGGCGAGCTTTTACAAGGTTTGAGGTCTTTTTGACGGCATGCCTAACCAGCATTAGTAGTTGGACTGTAAGCACATCAATGGACGAGTTGTCCAGAAATGGGATGTGAAGTGAGACAAAAAACGTACCGAAGGAGTCTCATGGCAATTGGTGCCATAAGGCCTGCAGAAGGCGCCATGTTAACTTCACACCAAAAAATGTTTCCAGCTTGGGCTAGGAAATTGAAGTGTATAGGTTTCCAAGTCAGTAGTGACGACGAGATAGTTCAATATCAGCCACAGTGGCGAAGGAAACTAGATCAAGTACGGAAGCATACTAGCGTGCACGTGAGAGCTATTCAAGCCCCACATACCTAAGTTCAAGTTTTCTCTTGAGCTTCTTCAACTTATTTTCTACTTGTTTCTCCAACAACAAATCTCGACCACCACGCCTGATGTTCTCTCCTAGCTTTTTTTTTGCATGGTAGAACGGTAGCCTTGACTGGCTCTCGCATCCCATACATCAATTAAATAAAGGGTATGCCACTCCACACTTTTCTTTCCACCGGTCCATTATGATGAGATAAAACACATATTGAACAATCCAACTCTTACATCACAATGGGGATTTGTATCTACTATTCTGACTTGCAACGCTGCAACCTACTATCTGATTGGTCTTCTTCAGTAGCTTTACTAATTGCATTGCAGATTCAGTTTGGACCCGAATCAGATCCAAGTTTTCAACAAATTTCTTGTGGCCTTCACTGTGCTGAATTTCAATTATAAAGGTTCGTGGGCATACTTTTCTTCCAGTTTTCTTGAATGGGATGTGATGTTACACAAAATACAATAGGAATTCCTCATTCTGAAGTTATCATGTTGATCTCTTTTTTACTAAGTTTCAGCCTTGTCTGATCCCAACTCAAATCGAATCTCTTCATCTATTCACAAGAGTGACATGAACTAACAATGTCCAATAGGTACATATTCATCCATATCTCCTCATCTTATTGCATTATATGACGAACTTTGAACGAACGGGCGGACAGACTGCGCACTCCTTCCCCTACTCTCATCAAAAGCAGGGCGTACAAACCCTGTGAGGGTAGACGGTTTGGAAGTGCTTGTTGAGAACTCGTCAGCTGATTCAATGCATTTGCAATGCGGAATCCAAAATTACAGCTAAAAATCAAGCAATGCTAATATGAAACAGGTACTTATTTTTATTTCTGCATTTCCTGTTGTTGCTTAACATGATGAACGTTTTATTCACACTGTTTGAGTCCTTGAAAAAGGACGATGAACATATTATACAAATTCTGATTTAATGAGGTACGAGTTCAATTTTTAAATCCTCAAGGACGTTGCTAATGACTTACCATAGCCTGAAATAAGCATTTGCTATTACAGAATCGATAGTTCAAGAACTAGATGACAAAAGCTAATAAACTGTTATCCCCAGGTAAATAATAAAGCTGACAGACTGCTCTTCCAAACTCGAGAAAGTACGTATTTATCGTCCCAATTCCTATTATTCCCTTGTTTTTGAAGGTAGCTAATTTTCGCAAAGATGTAATAAGACTTGACTCAACTTTGCTCAGAAGCGTGTATAGTTTTTGGAAAGTATGTTATAATATTAGTAGATAGCTTGAATATAATTATATGATTTGAACCAAAAAAAATCACAATTGTCATAGGCATCAGTATAGAAGGACATCGTGCTTTGTGGCACTCCTAATTCTAAACCTGTTATCAAAGCCGCTTCAACTGTGTATTCTCTGACCAAGAGTTCCCGCCACATCCGTAAACTTACCTGACGACTCCTCACTGTTACTCATAGTGCCACAACATGTCTGAATCGCGATTAACAGTCCGCAACCTCACTACTAGTTTGGTTGAACTGAAGCTCGTGGAGCGCTTCGAAAATGCGAACCATCAACACGCTGGTAACTTCGCCTTCATAACTAAGCCCTTCAGTGGGCTAGTGAGCAACAAGACAAGTCCTACATCGCCTCAACTAGCATTGAAGTCTGAGAGTTTCAGCAATCGAGATGTATGCCTACCAATTGGGCCGTTTGAAACCAAAGCGACGGACATCCAATCACGGCCGCCAGAAGTCCTGAGATTGACTTTCGAGGTCGATGGGCAAAGATACAGAATCGACACGCCAACACCCTCCCACCGATCAACTACCCTCACACCTCTCTCCTCGAATCCATTGTTTGAATTTACGGCTATATACTTCCGGGGTTCATCCTTTTTGACAATCTATTCCTCTACGAAATTGGAATCCTGGATGAGCAATATCCAGAATGAAACTCCATTATCTGCACTTAGCATACCCGGCACACACAACTCGCCTACCTGCTACAAAGCTCTCCCATCAGTACGCTGTCAAGCCGTGAGCGTAAAGCATCAACTAGAGAATGGTGTGCGCTTTTTGGATATCAGGGTTCAACCACAATCTTCCGGTGACTGGTCAAAAGAGGAGCTTATTCTGGTTCACAGCGCATTTCCAATATCTCTCACCGGCAACAAATATCTGCGAGACCTCATCAATGTTGTTTTCTCCTTTCTGGACGCAAATCCTACCGAGACGGTCATAGTATCGTTAAAAAGGGAGGGGGTGGGCAGGTCTACCGACGAGCAGCTTAGCAAGATCCTGCACGATCATTATGCTGTTGACCGAAACCGCTGGTTTACAGATAATCGGATACCTACAGTGGGTGAAGTCCGCAGCAAGATTGTTATAATAAGACGATTTAGCATAGACGAGTCCCTGAGAGAACATAATGAGGGAAGAGGATGGTGTATAGATGGAGAGAGTTGGCCAGATAATTGTGAAGATGGACTATGTTCCAGCGGAGAGATTAGAGTTCAGGATTTCTACGAGGTAGGTGAACATGAAAATATCCGAAAGAAGATTGGATATTCTACAGGGCATCTGGATAGAGCTGCAAGGTGTGTATGTGTGCTCCCAGGGAAGGGCAACCCTACTTTTGTAGAACCGACAAAGGATTGCTTCTATGTGAACTTTCTAAGTGCTTCCAATTTCTGGAGATCCAACTGCTGGCCCGACAGGATTGCAGCAAAGATCAATCCGGAAATTGTGGATCATCTGTGTCGACGGCATGCTGAAGAGGCTATTGGGGATGGGAGTACCGGCATTGTAGTTTGCGATTGGGTAGGCATAGATGGGGACTGGGACCTCATCAGATGTATTGTTGGGCACAATGCGAAACTAGAGTTGAGAAGAAAGCATCTTGACCTATAAAACGTATGTCTACATGGTGTAAAAATTCGGGTATAGATTTACATCTAGAATACACAGCACCTAGTGCTATTGTCATTATACTTTGGGTTCTTCGTTTCCTTCGAGAGTTCCCTTTGCTTCATCTTCCAGCATCGTTCTTCTGCCCTCCACTGTCAAATACAAACTCTTGGAAGCGCCCTCTAATGTGCTGGTCAAAGAACCACCGACACCTTGCAGCATAGCCACCAATTGACCTCGTAAACCGTCCAATCCACCGTCGATAGTTCCAACCCATTTTGCAGTTTCCACATCAAACACCTTGCCCTCAACTCGAGCCCCTAACAGTAATAGCTTCTGCATACCAGCCTGCACAGGAGGATCATGCCATCCAGGATTTGCTCTTCGAGTCGGTGCTGGGTAGTCGGGTTGGCTGGGTGCCAGAATTGATAGCGCAGCCTTCAAATGTGCTGGTGAAACGCTTGGGAAAGTAAGAAGTACAAGCGGGCCAGCTAACAGAGGCGACAGAGCGTGCTTCTTTGCAGTTGTAGCTTCGTGTGCTGCTCTTGATAAAACATGTGTGAAGCCGTCATCTTCGGAGGAAGCGGTCGACTTCCCGCTCGTCTTTTCCTGTAGTGACCCAGGTTTGTAAAACTCCACTATATTCAAAGCTGCGGCGAAAATACCCGTCTGCATAATCTGTAGCTTTATTCCATCCGCCATATTTTCTGCTGGTGGATGCCCAGCAGCCACTTGCGCCTCGTCAACCTTTTGTAGTGCCTTGTTCAGCTCCCTCCTTACAGCAACCCACTCCATTGATTTGAGGTTGTTATGTTGAAAGAGGAGCATGAGAGGTGTAGACTGGAGAAGAGATGCATATTGCCTTAGTAATTGGGTTTTGCGGAACTCGGGAGGTTTGAAGGAAGGAGGCTGAGTAGAAGGAAACTTGATTGTAGGTCGGACTGGTCGTATTATCTGCTCATCAGAGAGTGCTGGACTATATGCTACTGCTGCTGTGGCATATTGTTGATTGTGGATCGGTTTCCGAGTTCGAAGTATAGAGCTTATTACCCTTGAAGGCCGTATTCGTGGTGGCATTCTAGATATGGGATCAGTACAAGCTTATTCAAACTCTCAATATTTTCTGAAAGGGGCTACGTACTCGAGAGGTCGAATTTGCAGAACAACTTGTCGGAGGCTGTTCAGGTCGGGTTTGGCTGGGCATGGGTAATTTTAACTGGCTAATTCGTTCCACGTGACAATCACTACTATTACTTGTAGTCTAAATCTTCGGCGCGCCATCAGTCAGAAACTACATTTTAGCCAAATTTGTCAATGAGCGACGTTATAACATATCTTGATTTTGGTTATTTATCGAGTTTTCAACCTGAGCTCCAGAACTGAGAAACAACGTGGATTTCTCATCAGCTCTGTGTCTACAAAACAACTACATACGAATCAGTCATATCTTGCTTGAACACTATTCGAATCTTACGAGGATCCGAATTTGTGATATTTGCATGTTATCATGTCCTCAGAAATGATCCTGATCAATCCTCTCCTCCAAAGCTTTTTCAGTACAGATGACTCACCTAATGAGAATCAAGTCACATCAGACGAAATAGCTCGAGCGATCTCATACATTTTTACAAACCAATTATCACAAGGTCAAACCGCGTCATTGCTAACATGTATGCACTACACTGGATGGGACCGAAAATCAGATGTTATTGCAAAATGTGCTGCAGCTATGAGAGCTGCCGCATCTCAAGTAGACTTAACAGAGCTAAATAAGGTAGTAAAACTTCGCGGAAGAAGTGAAGGTGCTTACCAGGGGGGTCTTGTGAGTTCATATATATCTATATTATTTCAAAGGAAACACCATTAACCCAACTTAGTGTGACATTGTTGGCACGGGGGGTGATTCACACCACACTTTCAACATATCAACGACATCGTCAATTCTAGCATCTTCCCTACTTCTCCTAAGTAAACATGGAAACAGAGCTTCTACTTCAAAGTCAGGCTCAGCTGATTTGCTCAGTTCTACAATGCCCACTGCACCGAACCTTTCAGCTGTTTCTCCAAGTACCATTACTAAAGTCTATGAAAAGTCCAATTATGCTTTTTTGTTTGCACCCGTCTTCCATCCCGGTATGAAGTATGTTGCTCAAGTAAGGAGGGATCTTGGCCATAGAACCATTTTCAATCTACTAGGGCCACTTACCAACCCGGTGGAGGGAAGTATTGAGGCACGTCTCCTTGGGGTAGCTCGACGAGATACCGGACCCGTCTTTGCCGAAGCACTGAAGATGAGCGGTGCCCGGAAAGCAATGGTCGTTTGTGGAGAGGAAGATCTTGATGAGATAAGCTGTGCTGGACGAACCTACTGTTGGCGACTGGTTGATAATTCAACTCATCAAGGCTCCCAATCGTCGGCCAATGATATTGGCATTGAGAGTTTCACTATCCAACCATCTGATTTTGGATTACCAGCGCATGACTTGGCTGATGTTTCTCCTGGGAAGGAACCTACTGAGAATGCAGCAATTCTGATGAACTTGCTTCAGAACAAGCTCCCAAAGGACGACCCGATTTTACATTTTGTTCTCATGAATACGTCTGCGCTATTCGTAGTATCCGGCATATGTGAAGCTGATATTAGTGACATGGGTCACGGAGATGACGGAAAGGTCATCACAGAGAGGGGACCTGGAGGAGGCCGATGGAAGGAAGGAGTTAGACGAGCAAGATGGGCTATTGAAAGCGGCGAGGCCTGGAGACAATGGAGACAGTTTGTGGAAGTAAGTAATAGCTTTGAGAGCTAAAGGATGAGCATGGATCTTGACGAAACAAGAGTGCTTTCATATCTCAATAAACTCAACAGCAACATTTCATATCTAGCTGTGGACATAAGGCTTGGACATATTAAGGGATCCGTCTGCAGGTATGATAAAGAAAACACCACGACATGTATACATCATGCTTATTAAATAAATAAAAAAGCCCTCTTGGCTAGAAGTACCTGATCCAAAACCAGTGCAAGTACAAAGTGCTTCCACAGCAAGGGCCGACTACGGTACGGTATATGACGGTCCGGGTTCCGCATCTCGTCATACTAAAAATCAACAGTTGTAGAGCACAGTACATCAGGTATTAGTATTTAGTAATATCTCTTCTTTTGTGCGGAAGTAAATAATATAAGCTACAAAAGGGACAAGCTCCACTTCCTTTTTCAGAGAGGTTTGCTATCACCGATATCATTTACCATCATCTATCCATCCATGAACCCAGCACAGAACATGCATATACATATGCACAATCCGTTCCTTGTCTTCCCAAACGTTATCTTTGCCCTGCTCACGGCCCACTCTGGATGATATATCAGTGTCCCGGAATGTTCCCTCCTCTTCAGATCCATAAGTATCGCGGGGTCAAGCTGCTGTAGCTTCTAAGTTTACCCCACCATTGTCCCACCTCGTCCCTGACAACTTCACTTTTCCAATACATTCTGATCACACTGCTCTCGTAACGATTTTCAACATGACTAAGCCTCAGCTTCTCCTTCTGGGAGAGATCGAACAGTAAGCTCTTACTCTATTTTGTTTCGAAATTTCTCGCTCCACAGGTACGGATTCTGACATCATAAAGTGCACACAAAGAGTGGCAGTCGCTGAGTGAACACGCCGAGATTGTCGAACCAAAAGCTCGCTCCCGCGAAGAATTCATAGTAGAATGCAAGGCCGGCGCCTTCGACAAAGTCACAGTTGCCTATCGGACCTTCCAAAGCGTAGCTATTACCGGATTGGTCGACGAGGAGCTCATATCTATCTTGCCAAAAAGCTTGAAGTTTATTGCACACAATGGTATGGATTTATCCTAGATCAAAAGACTCTTTCAGTGACAATGTGAAGAGAGTTAGATGAACGAATGAACGCTGATAAATGGTGCAGGTGCTGGTTATGATCAAATCGATGTACATGCTTGCACAGCAAGAGATATTCGAGTTTCGAATGTCCCTACGGCAGTGGACGATGCAACGGCAGATGTCAATATGTTCCTTATTTTAGGGGCATTAAGAGGGTTCAACACTTGTTGGTTCACTGGATTTGTGGTCTGAGAAGATTCTGACACCATATTTCTAGCAATGTTTGCGCTGCGCAAGAATCACTGGAAAGGCTCACCTCCGCCGCCTCTCGGTCACGATGTAAGCAACATATAGCTCTATCCCACATTCTTACAAAAGTGCTTCCAAGGCAATGAGATTGATTGGGAGTTTCCTGCCGTAGAATTCTACACTTTCTAGTAATTCCATTACAGCTGCTAAACTTTTGTAGCCACAAGGGAAAGTGCTCGGCATACTAGGAATGGGCGGTATCGGACGAAATTTGAAAAAGAAAGCTGAGGCCTTTGATATGGAAGTTCAGTACTACAACCGTACACAACTATCGGAAGAGTTAAGCGGAGGAGCAAAATACGTTTCATTTGAAGAACTTCTCAAGACCAGCGACGTCCTCTCCCTAAACCTCCCTCTAAATGCAAGTCTGCCGTTTCCCCACCGAAAAGCCTAGCTAACATGACGCAGAAACAAACCCGCCACATAATCAGCACCCCCGAATTCGCCATTATGAAAAAGGGCGTTGTCATAGTGAACACCGCCCGCGGCGCTGTCATCGACGAAGCCGCTCTCGTAACCGCCCTAGAAAGTGGACAAGTACTCTCTGCCGGTCTTGATGTTTTTGAAGAGGAGCCCAAGGTTCACCCGGGACTAATTGCGAACCCGCATGTCATGCTGTTGCCTCACATGGGCACGTGGACGGTAGAGACGCAGACCAAGATGGAGGTTTGGTGTATTGAGAATGCTAAGATGGCGTTAGAGAAGGGGGCATTGAAGAGCCCGGTTTCAGAGCAGAAGGACATGTGAGGAAGGAAACGGTAAAGGAGTTATTAGCTAAGATGACATAGATTTGGTAAGGAATTGTGGGGGAAAGGGGGACAGAGTGTTTACAACCAGAAACATAGAATTATAACGGATGAGCAAAGCCTAGTTGAAGAATATACAACCGATGACGTTTAGCAATCCCATTCAAATAGCTTAAACCTTTACTGCCAGTTCGTAAGGATATGAATGCAAAATATGGGTTCTAAATCCACACATTTGAGTAACAATAACAATAATTCATTGTAAATTAACCCATGTCTTGTTTGGGTAGGAGAGCTTGAAATGCTATACTCTCTTGCAGAGCAGCGGCAAGGCAGCAAAGTAATATTTACAGTACCACACATAAGTAGTGAAATTAGGACAAGTTCGTTATTTAGAATTGCGGAAGAGCCTAGAGTACAGAGTACAGAGCAAAGGACCACTAGCTGATGATCTAAAACCACTATCACAAATCCACCAATCTAAAGATCAATCTGCTCCCGCCCCTGCAGTGAAATAAAAGCGGAGGTCAGTTCGTAAGGGAAGCTAGTAAAAAGTTGTGTTCATGCCAATAAAGGCAAACCTAAACTACTTAGCTCCCCGATCTATCAAAGCAGAGATTTCCAGATTATAAGAAAACCATCCCGTGATCACACTTTGTGGTCACTCTAAGGTTACATGTATGTTTTGCTTTTTGCCAGCACGCTTGAAAGTCTTTCCATCCCAAACCCCATGCAAGAAATTTGGCCTCCCTAAAAAAAACATAAAAAAAGGAATACCATATATCGAGGTATCTGTATGAAAACGGTGGTGGGGAGAAAATCAAAAGTCGACAAAACACCCATGAAAGATCCCCTTTCATGCCAGTTGGAAAACAAAAGAGCAATAAGCACACCCTGCAATGCTACGCCAAAATGAAACTATCGTAAAAGCCTCTTCTAGTCTATGCATCTTGTTTGGGGACAATAGCAGCAGCAGGTGGTGCAGTCCATGAACGTGTTGCAAGTTCACATAGTCGTCTGATAACATTTGTTGTACCAGCGCCCTCACCCTCGTCTCCTACAAACTTCTTTGCGATGCTCAGTTTGCTCTTGTTATCGTTTTCATCAAAATGGAGAGGCGTATCGTTATCATTGTATTCAGAGACGCGGTGACTGAGGGCACGAACAACTGCGATGGAGTAGAGAACATCTCTATTTTCACGACCATCAAGAAGGTTGCGTAGAGCAGCGAGAGTATCATCGATAGCCTTGACGGAGGTTGAGTCTTCATAAGGGAAGCAGACAAAATTGCCAAGGGTGAACCAGAATTCCAATTCGCGGAGTCTGTGATGGTCGGTACTACCCGGGACAGGTTGAGTCAGAGCATTGGTAGATGCAACGGCACCGGTTAGTAGAATCTCGAATACTGCCAACCGCTGGGTAGCCTCAGTTGGGTCATCAGGTGTGGGAACGAGACCGGATTGCTTATTTCCAATATCGGCAGCACCAGCAATGACCATCTTAGCAAGTGACCATACAGTTCTAGCCTCAACGCTTGCAGTATACTCCATCTCCTTAGGATTACCTGCGTCTGTTGCGGCAAAGCGCTTAAGCAGAACAGCAAACTGGATCAACATATCCTTGCTGGTGACAAGTTTGTTTCCACCTTTAGCTGTGAACCACTTTGTCTCAAGGAAGTTCTCGAGACCAGGAGCGTAGATGCTATAGTACAGATGCTTGGCTTCTTCAATATCTGCGGGCGATTGTGAAGGATCAGTGGTTGGTGCGGTGGGGGGGTCACCATGGCGCGCAAAAAGATCTTCAATGGCTCGCTTTGCTACGTAAAGTGTGTTAGCTTTGTGACCGTACAGTTCGGCTGCAGTGAGTTCGGAATGATTAACGTGGCGGCTTCGCCTACGCAAAGTTTGTGAAGCTGAGTGGGCTGCGCTTGCACTTCCAGATAGCAACCCAATTTCGAAGTTTTGCATCTTTCTGGGAACGTGTGCCATACCTGGTACAGAGTAGGTTGGAGCAGGAATTGGAGCGGCAGATACAGCTTCCAACGCTGGATCAATAGCTGAGGCATAATCGTACGGTTGGGCCGAATTGGGTGAGCTCGCGGCAGCGGAGAGGGCGGGATCGTAACTCATGTTTCCTTGTGCACCGTAGCCCTGCATCATCTGAGGTTGCAGACCGTAGGAGTGAGCAGTAGCTGGGACCGACCCTTGTGAGGGACCAGAACTTGGTGCTGGCTGAATGGCAGCTGGACCTGGCTGTTGCTTGAAGATGGGATCGTAACCTTGACAGTCACGCTTGGACTTTTGACAGTTTCTGCAGGCAGGTTGACCTTCGTCGCACTGATAACACGAGTTAGCGGATGTGTTGTTATATTAGTGAAGATATACGCGACTTTTAACGAGATCTCGCGAGTTCTGGTCAAACTAGTCGATTCGCTTGATAGACGAGAAGACTGACTGCATCCCCGGACACACCACATGGAACATTTATAAAAAAAACCTCGCACAACATTATCGAAATATCCTAGCTTACCTTAATGCGCCTCTTGCGGCATGTCAAACAACCTGTCTTGGTTCTGCGCTTG
>Ga0247734_1000789_pt1 | contig 26219 bp, 28 predicted proteins | sample UWRJL103311B2_FD_180933 | JGI IMG/M metagenome (GOLD analysis project Ga0247734, IMG submission 180933) | Plant litter microbial communities from Arlington Agricultural Research Station in Wisconsin, United States - UWRJ-L103-311B-2 | ecosystem: Environmental > Terrestrial > Plant litter >...
GAGGCTAGGTTCGCTTTCTCGGCTGGCTAACACAATTCTGCCGTCCCCTAGAACGACCTCGAATGAGCGAACATTGTTGATGCCCCAACCAAGCCGAGCAGCATAGAAAGAGAGGCCACCTATTTTTTCAGTAGTAAGTAATAAAATCAAAAGTTCAAACCTCTTATTCACGTACCTCCAACCAAAAAGCCACCAACCCCAACATCGGCAGATCTGCCACCAACTGCGATCAATCCTTCACCCTGTAATTTCGTGTAGACGGATCGCCAGGTACAGCCAGATCCAACGAATACGGTTCCCCTCCTTCTGTCGATAGAGATAGTATTAAGCTTGGCCAGATCCAGCTGTACTCCTCCATCAAGGCAAGATTGTCCGGCAAAGTGCCCATGACCACCGCTTTTCACCGCAAAAGGACATCGCGCTTTCGCACAAAGAGCGACAGCTTGAGCAAGGTCTTCTGCACTATGTGGTTGGAAGAAGCATCGAGGCTTTAGATTCCTTTGATTACCGGACCAGTAGCTGTCTTGGAGAGATTTGTACACGGAATCCTTCTCTTCAAAAACTTGCCGAGGAAATCTTTGACGGAGCTCGGAACTCTGTATCAATGTTAACAAAGTGCAAAAACAGATCTGAAAAAAGAGACCACGTACTATATGTTCTGTCGTCGCCCAACTTGTGGTTGGTGATGTTGTTATTGTCATGTTCGGACGTGAGGCTTTGTCAGAGGCAATTGCTTCGCCGCTGGGCACACGCCGTGCAATACTTTCAAGAATATGACAGAGCGATGCAGATGGCAATAAGTACTCTAAAGTTGTGATATTGAATTCCTTCTTCGTGCGGGTCGTATTACGGGGTAGATCTGCGAACTTCGCTGCTAGGCTAAAGGAGAAAACTATTTTCAGCTGTCTAAGAATGACCTCTTGAAACTACGTGATTTCGGTTGCAATCTTTTGATTTTGAAATAAATGACCCAGTCGCGGAGCCCAGCCGAGATTCAGTCTTAATGGTACCTGTGGAAGCACGGAAATTCCGAGTCTTTTCTTGGCTGTCTTGTGGAAAGCCAAGAACCCTAAAGTTTTCGGACTTCCGGAAAAGCAATAGCGAGGAGATAAGGGTTGAAGCCTAGTCAAGCTTGGAGAAATACTAATACATCAAGGGAATAGCTTACCAAAAAGTTGGTTAGATAATATAATCGACCACCCAGAGAGGTCAGGAAACCCCTCATAGCACTAGAATATGTTGTCCGTAGGGTTCGGAAATTAGGCGCCAAAACCACACACTAAACTGCTTTACTAAAAAGAGGGGCAATTATTTAAAATCTCCAATAAAATTACTTAGAATTCCCCTATAGTAGCTTAGCGTTAGAATATCAAAGACTACGATACGTATCTAATATCAAGTTGAGAAGTTTAGGCCTAATTTATAATTATAAAAATCCGAACCCTAGTTGTCCGACACATCATTGACACGTTTATTTGATAGGATGAAGAATGAATTGCCGTTGTTTCTTCAATACATGTATATAGAAGGCACTCACAATCTGCAATAGCAATAAGTTGGCCACCAGATAAAGTCTTTCCAAGCACGCATTATGGCCAGATACAACCTGGTAGCAGTCAACCACGAACGTTCTTCGAACCTTCTCAATCTCACTTCCATCAACAATGTCGATGTACTCGGCGTACCGCTGTCCAATGACGCTTCTTTGGCACCATATTCTTTCAAGTCCGCCATGTCACGCGTTGCAGTGCCATCCACCCAATTCAAGCGTGCAACTGTGAGCTATCGACCGGCTAAAGGTTATACTTGTAACTGGGATCAAGCTGGATTCCTTTTCGTCCGTCCAAAGCCAGAGCTTCCTGAGCCTTCGGCAGAGTGTCCGGGTGTATCAGGCACCGCACCTTCATTTATCAAGATTGGGGTCGAGCTATGGGAGAACAAACTATACCATATGATATGCTCCAGTCACAATGATATGACCGACTGGAGCTTGCATGCAATCCCTGAAGCCTACGAAGGTGAAAAGGACATCACGATGGAAATCTCGAGATTCGGCAACCGCCTCGCGATCCAAGCCGTCTACGGACAAGGAGAACAAGCTTTGAAAAGATTTATCCGAATCGTTCCCTGGTGCTTCGTGGATGAGGCCGAGAATGATCCGGATATCTGGGTTGCTGTCTATGTTTCACGACCGGACGCCGAAAGAACCACAACCGAGCCTCTCGTTGTGCAATTTCACGATTTTGAAATCGAGGACTTGGATGGCGTCAGTCAGATTGATGGGTGATCCCATTTCTTGTTGTTTCTATAATACCTAGTTGTAACGAGACTGCACATTCTAAATCAATCCAACCTTCGATAGCACGTGTGATGAGACTGTCCCTGGTATCTTGCCAATCTGTAAAGATTTCAGGCAGTGTAGAAGTTTTCCCTTCACACAACAGCAAATGAGGTAGCTAAGCCTTCAACATAGCTGTAACAGTACTTGTGAAATTAGTCATGATTGGTGGTAATTATTCAAAGTTATCAATCGACAAGCCTAGCAGAAATAAGGAAATGTAGCTCGGTCGTGCCGGTCCAGCCTTTCACGTGACGAGACGAGACTAAAGGTGGAAACTAGCCTCACTCATGGCACGTTATCAAAAGACTCTTGATGGTGCCGATCTGTGTTGCCGATATTTCTGGAATGCGCTTATCTCGTTAGGGCGTCTGCCACTTCAACGTCGCTTTCCCATAACATCTGTAACATCTGTAACATCTGTAACAGTTGCAGCACACAGAGCATCTTGACTATCACCACTATCATTGTTCTGATCGGCACGATAGATATGCGACATACCAAATATCTCAGTACTTGCGATCATTGTAGAGTCTGGAAAGTGCGGTGCTCAAGTTGGTAAATCCAACCACCGCCCACTTTTGGCGCTAATCATGCTGGCAGAAGCGAACGAGCAAGATGAGGGATGCGTGACGTGCACCGTACGTGACTACCTCCCCTTTCTGGAGTGACGATAAAGATTTAGAATGCTCATCCTGCTTTTAGAAACGTGCTATACCTTGCAAATTCTCGCCAACGAAAGTACGCAAATCATACGCGGCCAGAACAGTGAAGAAAGGAAGTACCAGAGGTGTGTGCTCTACCAGGTTTGAAGAACTGTTAATAACATAAGACAGTGCCAGAAGAAGTGAGAATTAATGTGAGCGAAGCTCATTCTTCTCCATCATGCTCAACGGATGCGGGAACCTCTGTCAGTGCTTCACATTTTGCACCTCCATTACCAGATGTAACGCCATTGAGACCGCCTCTCAAAGAGCCACGTATATACGTCGACAACCTACTTTTTGAATCAGACTCTACGGAATCCCCTCAAGAGGAGAGGTCCAGGTACGCTGTAGGAGGTCTAAGCGTGTCGAGACAAGTCACTGAGGATCACGGTTAGTACAGCTTAGCCTTGTCCCGGCACCCTCATTACATGAACTGATCGCGTCTAGTACCGAGCTCTAGCCTGGCATTCTTCTCCGATGCTGCTGTAGCACATTTATCTCGGAAGCTGGGTCATGACAGGCTCAGGGAACTTGTGGACTCTTTGGAAGCAACAATGAAGCGCCGCTGGGTCACCGCCGTGCAACATAACGAGCCACCAGAGGACTGGATGCCTAGTCCTGAGCGTCAAACTCAATATATGCAATGTACAATTCACACTCTTGAGTACACTAAGTCACCGTTAATGTCTGTATAGCGTATTTCAAACATGTGCACCCCGTTTTTCCGTTCCTCAATCAAGCCGCGTTTGAAAGGCGGGCCTCGTCCCCAGAAACAGAAGTATCGGATTCTACTCAGAAAACATGGTCAGCCCTATACAATACCATATTGAGTCTCGGATGCATGTACCATGACGGTGGCTCCTTTCAGCCTGCGTACGGGCTGGCATGGCAATATTTTAAAATCTCTTTGGATAATCTCAAGGATGTGTTGACTAGCCCCGCTTCACTAATTAAAGCTCAGGTATGTTACAGTCTTGCTAGATAGTACCACTAATCTGATATCAATAGGCAATCACATCAATGGTAAGTTTTCCTTGCCATGATGATTGGATTATTTCCGAGCTGAAAAGTGCCAACTCAGGCCGTTTTTGCGCTCAATTACTCCAGCCTGCAGGTAGAAACCCTGTGCATCAGTGAAGCGGCTAGGATTATCATCACATTGAGTTTGCACAAGAAAAGTCTGGATCTCGAGTCAGATGACGAAAGCAGAAGAATTTTCTGGACTGTGTATTGCATGGAAAAAGAGTACGCTTTCAATTCCAGCCATGCCTCCGTAAGTACTCCTTTCTTCCTGAGAGAGTTTTGATTGATTTGTGCATAATAGTTAATCGCGGACCTTGACATTAGCTGTCCCCTTCCTCAGATTCCAGTAGCAGCTAATGAAGGTTTTGATTGGCTGCGGTGTTGGGCACGGTACTCTCGAATTCTTTCTAGGGCATACGACACGCTTTTTTCTACTAGTGCTACCTTGAATTCTGTAGATGAGCAGTTCTCGTATACGGAGTGGATTATGAAGGACCTGGAAGCTTGGAAATATTCAATCCCTGAAGACCTTCGCCCGGGCTCGCCACTACGACAACATCGAATGCGACGACCCCATATGCAGGACCTGGCCCTTCGGGTCCACTTCTCATACTACAATCTTCAAATTTGTATGTCGAGATTAATTCTTCATGCCTGCGCCAATCAAAACTCGCATAGAGGATATGAGAGCAAGAAAAGCCTACTTCTAGCAGCACGCTACGTCATTGAGTCGACCCCATATATCCCCATGGAACCATATACTCCTGTTCTGTAATTTCCTCCACCCAGTGAGACGAGAAGAAAGACATGACTGATTGATCTACTTACAGGATACTTGGAACCATGCCAATGGTCGCGATGTTTATCATATTTGACTTTGTCATCAAAAATCCACTGCATCCTGAGACAAAAACAAATCTATCCTTCCTCGACATTGTCGCAGCACACTTCGCCAGGCTCGATCTAGCTTCGGAAGGAACTCTCCACGATACTAAAGTGTCTGAATTCACTTCGATTGCTCGACTTTATGTGAACAGCTTCACGAAAGACCTGGCGAACAACCACAACAGAGCTACGCTAAATGATGCCATGAACATGAGCCCAAAACAAAATAGTAATAACGGCATCAACCTACAACAACCAGCTTCCTTAACACAACAGACTTCGAACGATGTCCTAGACTCAGGCAACACGGATATGGTTAGTGGCTACTTTCATCTGACAATTCCATTGTTTTCCTTTCTATCATGTTTCTATCTTTATCTAACCTCAACATTGTTCTCTATACACCACCATCAACTGATAATTTGTGTTAGAACTGTTACTTGGGCAGTGGTGATTTCTCAGCAGCGACCGATTACAACGTCCTTGATTTCCCGGACGAATGCTCCTCCATGTATATGTCTCTACCGCAGTCTGGGTATGATATAGCCAGTCTGTTCATTTATCCATTTGTTGAAAGTTATGAATAAAATCTCCATACACCGATTGCAAAATAGGAAGGCGTCTTGACTTGCTTATGGGAACTTGATTTAGACTTCTTTGATCAAGCATAGATCTTCTGTACTGATAGGCGAGGAATTTATCAATGTTTCAGGAGATTACAGCGTATCAATTGTGATTATTGTGTGCTATTTGATTTCTCGAATTGATGTAGACACAAGGAGGCTTTGGAGTCTTATCTTTGTGATCCAAACGCATGTGAAATATCTCTAATTGGAAATCCTATACATCCACGACGTGGAACGAGTCAAATTTTACAGTACCATAAAAACTGATAGCGAGAATACCTAGGATTGGAGGTAATGTCGCTAATTCGCGTAAATTCTCTTATTCTTGAGAGGATTCACCGCAGGTGACCTGCGGTTTCTTCGACAAGGTAGGTTGGAAGCAAATGCTCACTTTTTCTTTTCTTCTTCTTTACTAAAAGAAAAAGGACAGGAGCAGGCGTAGACGAGGTCGTCAGCTACAGAAGTGAGTGGAAGGCTATGCTCATACCTGTTCTTCCCTATCTTATGCCTTCCCCGAGAACGAAGATTGCCACACACACGTTGGCAACAGGGAACTCCTCCTTAAATCGGCCTTGTTTTTTTTGGGATTTGCAAACATCGCGGTGACATCGTCTCGAAAGTCATTCGGCAGTGACGCAATTATAGGTAGTAGGTACAACAATATCACTAGTCGCTGTAATAATGAAATTTCAAGGGGTTGCTTATGACGATATGTAAGTATGTAAGGGCTCATTTGAGGAAGATGCAGATCACTGGATGAGCCAGGATCTATCGGCTACTGCATGTAAAAGAAGAGGTGTTGTCAGTCTGACATCAGGATAGCATGACTCAAGCCAAGTCCTTAGATTGAGCTTTTTGATCTCATCCCTTGCACCTATTGAATAGTACTGAATATAGCAAGTTATCTTTCACGGACTTCATTTGACGCTGATCTTGATAGGTTCAAGAGAAAGACAAAATTATCTCCGTGCTAACACATAGTCTAGTCCAGCTTTCATAATATTGGTAAGAAGTACTGTACAATCGCAAGTAACTCCTAATGATGACAACACATTACCAAGCCCCACTTACCTCGCAGTCAGGAATCCGAATATCCTTGATAGCCTCACCTTGATGCTTCCTCGCACATTCATCTTGGTGGTCTAAGGATTCCCAAAACAAGGCGATGGCTAGTGCTTCTTAATTCCGGACTCCATTCGATTCCCAATGTTCAACATGTCCCAATCAATCTCTGGTCCTTCAAATTGGTGTCCAGAATGATACCAGCCCCCGATTATGATGAGGGATAAGCCGACCAAAATGGGTGAGGTGTAGTTCATGGATCCAACCGTGACTGGTAAGCTGGGGGGCATACAGACCAAAACTACCAAGACAGGAAGCCAAAGGGTTGAGAAAATGTTGCAGAAGGTTCCCACGTAACCGAGCTTAAATGGCCGATCCGGGAGCGCTTTGTTCCGGCCGACTAGAAGAAGAAGTGTTTGCGGTGCCGTTAGGGTAATATTGCTGAAGAGAACTGCGGATGTGAGGATAGAATTGAAAGCGGTCGAGCTAGCAAGATATAGCAGTCCGTACAAGCCGATGAAACCCAGTGCTAACAAGGTCGCTCGTGCCGGAAATTTCATCTTTGTATCAACATGTGCAAAGTACTTAGAGAATGGAAGTCCTCCGTCTCGTGCGAAAGCCCAGGCAATACGTCCAGAAGCAATAAATTGGGGAGGCATTGCCGCTATAACAAAGAGGTCAGCTGAGAATGATCTATGTGGTGATACGTGCAAAAGGGGAATGAGGGGACGCACAAGCCATTACCATGATGAGCAAGCCACCCAAGAACATCGTCAGTGTGCGATTGCCAGTTGCCTGATAGATAAGCTCCACGGCAGGAAACCCGGCATTCATGACCTTGGTATAGTCGGTGGTGGTAAACATGGCGGCAATCATAATAGGCAGGCCGGTCAAGAGGCCGATGAGCATTGTAAGATTACTATCCAGTTGCGTCAGCTAAATTTCAGAACACGAGGTAATGGTATGCTTACATGACGACAGGTAACTTGCGGCCCGGGTTCTCTATCTCTTCGGCAATGTGTATGGCTGAATCCGACCCTGCAAAGCAATACATAGCGTTTGAGATTCCTAGGACCCATGCTGTTCCTTGATTCCAACCACTGGTACCGAGGTCTGATTCTACAATAAACGAACCGTCGTTGGTGTGCTGTCTCATGGCTAGCATACAAATGAACCAGATCAAGAAACCAGTCAAGCTCAGATACATGGATGCAGATGTGATGCCTGGAAGCGACTTTGAGAATAAGAAGAGCGGAGTCACTATTGGCAATTAGTATAGAGAACGTCAGGTCAGACTTGTCGACATACCAGCGATAAAGGCCATCGCGAGATAGCACAGGTAAATGTGCCATGCTTGAGGTGTATAGCTTGGATTCGCGAAAGCAGCTAGGCCAGTGGATGCGATTGCGACCTGGGATAACCCCGACGTTGTCGCAAGCCACCAGGCTAGAATCGACATCCAACCGATGACGAAGGCGCTGAACCGCTTGTATTTCTCCGGTGCAAGCATATACATGAAGTGATATTGACCCTATGCTAACGTTAGGTTTTCCTAGAGCATAGGCTGTGTGTAGGAGTCAACTTGCACCAGAACTGGGAAATGCAGACGCGAGTTCGGATATGCCCAATGCCATTACCCATTGTATGAACACAGCGACCACAATTGCAAAGACGACAACTTGTGGCCCACCATACCGTAGGTTTTGTCCAAAGGTACTCAGTGATCCCACCCAGGAGTTCATCACGCTAGGGAACCGCATTAGCTATTTGTGCTCAAAGGGGCCATAGGTCGGAAGACATACCAGAACATGAAGCCCAAGGAGGACATGGCCGAGAAGAGACGAGGCATCGCGGCTTTGTGGCCTTGGGCGGCGAGGATGATATCGTCGGCATTGGCCTCCATCTCGACATGGCCAGTCCCAACGCTGAAAACGGGAGCAATATCAGGTACGCCTGACGCAACATGCACCATACCTTGACTACCGCTTTTTTCGAAATTGGCTTTGCTGCCAGACTTGTTATCGCGTGGCATACTGTCTTGGATCATTTTGAGGAACCAAGTTCTAGCAGGTACGGGTACTAGGACATGCTGCAACTAAAGCGGGATTACAATATATATAAACAAACTGCCTGTGCAACTACATAGGTATTTCCGAGACATCTAAATGAGAATCCGATGCATGATGGTACCAAGGCGAAGATAGCTGCAGTGGGGTATTGAGGCTTGGGCCAAACCTGGGGAAACTTGGATGGTTAGCTTGAAATAAAGCTACACATAAGTAACCAGCCACTAGAATGCTAGGATGTTTAGCTAAAGACCTTATCTGTGGACTCCTCCTTGGCTCCACTAGTAGCATGCTATGGAGGTGGTAGAAGCGAGAATATAAGCTAATAACCACCAATAATTAGGAAGATAAGGTACCGAGGTAGATATAGTTGGAAAACTGTTTTCCTTTTAATCGAGCTTTCAGAAGGGTTAAGTTAACGTGTATAGTCACGTGTGTCCTGGGATTGAAAAGAAAAAAGTGTGAAAATCCGGATCACGTGAGCTTGGTCATATAGCCTCCCACATATGAAACAACTCTTCCGTCTACTTCGGGTGCTTGTCAGCCAAAGCCCGTACTTGGTTGTTTTCTACTTTTAAGCAAACAAGGTTTTCCCTCTTTTGGGGAATTAGCTCGCCGGGACATAGTTTAAGGCTTTATCTTTGTACTGTACACCAATGGCTAGTAACTATGTCAGCCGCGTCCCGATTACCACCGGAATCTCCGACACTGTTGTTCCTCGCTCCCTAGCTGGCATCGGGTTTTCCGTCACTACGTTGCTTTCCACTTGGTCCGACGAGCGTTGATAATTAATCAGATCGCAGCACCGAGTCGTTCATATTGACTAATCCACTCACTTATTCTCGATCCCATTCATTCTTGGCAGTAGGTTTCGGAGTTTCTGGATAGGGAGGCTATCAGCAAGCATAGCATTCGGAAAATTTGAATATACCGGCCAAGAACGCCATCGGCATACGTCCTTCTGTCTTTGCTTGACCGAGATTCTGTACATAATGCGCATTCCTAGCTAATTAATCATGTTGTTGTCTCTTCATCACGACTAGACCGCTGCTGACAGGCGCTCTTACTTGCGCTGTCCGTCACTATCTGCCGAGTCAATTTTTATAATCGAGTTAATTATCACGACAATATGGGCGACGGTAGACCTTTCGTTGTGTCTGGCGAAAATACAGACTTGCCATACGTTGTCGAAGAAACTGTCTTGGGACACCCGCAGCAACTGAAGGTCATCTGCATAGGAGCTGGCGCGTCCGGCTTAGATCTTGCGTACAAGCTGAAGAAACACTTGCGATCCTTCGAATTTCAGATCTACGAGAAGAATTCAGGCCTTGGTGGGACCTGGTTGGAAAACACGTATGGATGGAATGTCCCAGAGCCGTAGGAGAGTGACTGACAGAGATCTCTCAGGTATCCAGGTTGTGCATGCGATATTCCTGCACACATCTACGAATATGAATGGGCACCAAATCCCCACTGGTCTCAGTTGTAAGTGAAGAGCTCAACGAAAAGTGACAAGCAGGGGATAACAGGAATGGTAGTTATGCTTCTGGACCCGAGATTCTGGAGTATTTCCGCGACACAGCCAAGAGTTTCGACCTGGAGAAGTACATCAGACTGCAACACGAAGTCGTTGAGGCTGTGTGGAATGAGAACGAAGGTCTGTGGTGTCTGAAGATTCGTGATGTGACTACCGGTGCCATTGTCGAAGACCAGTGCCACTTTCTTGTTAACGGTGGCGGGTTTTTAAAGCAAGTAGGGGGTTCTGGCACGAAGATTGCTTACTAACTGGTAGTAGCAACTGGAAATGGCCAGATATTCAAGGCATCGACTCTTTCCGGGGCACTCTGCTACATTCGGCTGCTTGGGATCAGGATTGCAATTTGAAAGACAAAAGAATAGCTGTTATTGGAAATGGCTCATCAGGGATTCAACTTGTGACGGCATTGCAGACAGGTGCGCCACATGATACTTCTATGCTCTGTCAGATTGTTAACTGAAACAGTGGCTGGACATTTAACGACATTCATAAGAAGTCCTACCTGGATTTCCACAACGCTGGGGCAAGACTTTGCGGGTCCCAACGGGACTAACTTCAATTGTACGGATAAGAAGCTGAAAAGGTGCCAATGACAACTCACTGACATTATATTCAGACACGAAAGAGCGAATAGAGGAATTCCTGGACCATCCAGAGAAACTTCTTGAATATCGTAAAGCCATGGAGAATGAACTGAATGGTGGATTCAAATCAGTCAGTCGCCCACCACTCTGAATATACACACTCACAACCTCCTGACACATCTTTTTGGTTTAGGCGCTTTTTGATTCTCCTGAACAAGCCTCGGCCAGAAAGACTCTGCAGGAAATGATGCGAGCTCGTCTAGGAGATCGTTCTGATTTGGCAGACCGCATTACTCCTAATTTTGGGGTCGGTTGCAGGTACGTTATCGTCTGATATATACCCGTTGCACAACAAATGACCAAATACAGGCGCCCCACACCGGGTGTTGGCTATCTGGAAGCATTAACACAAAAGAACGTTCGAGTCGTCTTCGAATCCATCAAACAGATTGTTCCGCAAGGCATGGAGCTAGAGTCAGGCGAGATCATCGAACTCGATGCGATTGTCTGTGCTACTGGATTCGACGTCTCATGGAAACCTCGTTTTCCGGTCATCGGACGAGGCGGTATCGACATACGTGAGCAGTGGGATCAGAGGCCTACAGCATACCTCTCTCTTGCCGTGCCAAACTTTCCGAACTACATCGGTTAGCCTCTACACCGGTGCTGCCTAATTTACGCCGGCTAACAATATGAATAGTATACATGGGCCCTAATGGACCACTATCTCATGGCTCCGCCATTCCTAGTATCGAGCACATCACGAAGTATGTAATCAAGCTTTTGCACAAAGCGCAAACGGAGCGCTACAAAGCAGTTGTTCCGTCACAGCAGGCTGTAGATGATTTTATTCAACACGCCGACATTTTTCTCGCCCGTACAGTTTGGAATGCGAAATGTCGATCCTGGCTGAAAGGAGGTAAGCAAGAGCGGAGTGGGTTCATCTTCGATAAACCATACTAATACACACGAAGGAAAGGAAGACGGGCCAGCTCTCGTTCATCCTGGAAGTCGGTTACACTGGTTTCACGCACTCATGACACCGCGCTGGGAGGACTGGGAATGGACTTCCTCGAATCAGAACAGGTTCGCTTACCTTGGCAATGGCTTTTCGACTATGGATGACGAAGGGAGAGATAAATCATGGTACTTTGGAAATCCAGACCAGGGATACGAATCGATCATTTACTAGGCACGAAAAAGAGGTTGCTGGTGATCAGAGAGGCATTTTGGGGGAAGACGACATGCTATATGATCCTCTTGAAACTGTATGCTTTTGTTGTTATAAAGGCGTACTAGAATTTTAGGCATAGAGTTGATTCTAACAGTATTCCTACTGGAAAAGTCCACTAATTCCGTTTTTTGGTGAGGACTTTCCAGGAGCACCAAATTAGCATTTTTCCGGGGCCTGGAATAGCACGAAACCATTCAGTGGGACAAGCCGCCTCCAAAATCATAAGACACTGTGCTTCACCTCGCTTAACTAGGTATCCACAGTTGAACCCCTTTTTCAAACGTGCATCGTTAGCCGAGAACTTGGCAAATACTTGATATCGGATTTCACCGTAACTCCCCAAAAGCACATTGAAAACTTCTGGCTTTCTACAACTTGTCCTTTGTGTCAAAGAGTACCTCTTGAAATGCATACCTCTAGTGCAGAAGGAGGCTGAAGAGTGTTTAGATGGAAATTTCTTGGTTCATATTCTCCAGATTTCAATCAATCTTGCAAGCTTGATGTGATGATTTGAAGTTTAAGACGTCAAGCTCATAGCAAAACCCATGATTCATCTTCAATAAATTGTGCGACTCCTTGGTTTCTTCAAATCACTTCTCGCAAGTTTTTAGTTTAAGTGTCACAATGATGTCCAGTTCTATGTACGTCATGTTAGCTTCTCATCTTGCAGGAGCAGTAGCATACCTCATCCTCATGTCCGAGTTTTCATCCCTTCGCAGGCAAGGTCATGAGACGCGCAGATATGCCTGTGTTAACACCACCCCGGTGATCCGTCTATTCATACATGATACTGGAGTCTGCGTAGGTGCTGATAGTCTCTGTTGTGAGCAGCTAGCTGCTGGAACCAACTTAAATATGCCTCCCGCCATTCCCCCAATCTACTTTTCAGCAGAGTTTCAAGACGGAGAGTTTTTTGCTTGGAAGTAATGCGACCTGGTCCGGACCTTTTCGTGATATTCTAGCTATCTTGTACCCTGGAAGGGTAGGAGATCGCTGAAATATTTGAGAACTATTGACGTAGTTAGTGCTATGCAATGTGAAAGGGGGAAGAAAGAGGTTGAGTTGAGATATTAGTTCAAGATATTATGAGAGACGTTATTGATCAGTTTCAATAACATAAAAGCAATCAATTAATAAGTTGTGGATTGAATACGGAATTTAATTTATCCATAGCCACAATAGATACGAATCGATTCTGTACGATACAGATCAAAAATTATTTCTCCTCTCCCAATAAAATCAAAGTTGACCTTTTTAGATGTATTCGAAGAAAGCTAAGCCAAATATATTACCCATTATAACAAATCAACCTTTAGCACAGAACACTTGCAAGAACACATTGCAGTCGGTGCGTACAAAGATCAAAACTGTTAAGTCACGGTAACAACAAAATATGCCCGAAGTCATAGCCATCGCTAAACAATAACTCAACAAGCAACCTATCCGATACTCAAATGGGATTGTTTTTCTCATCATTTAATCACATAAATGATACTGCATTGATGGACTCAAAACAGTAGCGAGATGTCTTTCTATCCGCCACCACTGATATGTGTCGCTGAGTTCGAAGTAACCTGTTTTTGGCACTCATTCTCCACCTTGTGCTGCCTGGTTGATGTCGTCATCGTAGACGAGTGGTCACTGCTCCCGATCTCGAGTCCAAGAGCTGAACTGGCAACGACTTCGGTGTGAGAAGACAAGTATCTGGGAAAGGATGGCCTCGGATTGATAGGAGGGGGAAGAAGTTGAGCAGCTACAGTTGTTGAAGGAGAAGGGTGACGATGAAGGATCTCAATGTATTGTTCCTCTAATTATGCAGGGTTTAGATTCTATAACAACAACGTAATAACGATGGGGGGAAGCGTGCTTACTTACCATCGATGATGATGGGATAACGTTGATACTGCTTCCAAAGGAACAAAATGCTGACGATGGTCATAACTACCCGGTATACAATAGTGGCAATGATTTCGGGAGTCCATACACTGGGCTGATCTGATGGTGGTGACATGCTTGAAGGGGAACCGTGTAATAAGGGATATTGTGTAGATATCTAGGCAGGACAAAAAAAAAGACTTGAAGAAATAGGTTAGGTCGAAGGTGGTGCGAAAGCACGTATGAAGCGAGATAGAAACAGATTACGACAATATGTTTAAGAAAAAAAGTCGACAGGAGTTGAGCATATCATATATACTCTTGGGAGACTAAATAAGGGCGGAAACCGCGTGGCGTGCTCCGAAAAGCATCGCTTTTTGACAATAGATGATATATATGCAACCCATGGTGACGCCTGACTAATAGTCGATAATTTGCGTTCTCAGTTTTGATTTTCATTTGCGGTTTTTGATATACACCGGCTGCCAAATGTGATAACGAGTGTGGGGATGAGGATGAGGATGAGCTGCAGAAGCATTCGCCAAGGCGATGTTTCGGCAAGTTAGATCACTGGCCTCAGCCTCACTCTGGGTCGGGGAGCAGCGATGAACACCCCAGCCTCACCCCACGAAAAGGAAGCCAGAATGCCAGCTACTGTGGCAAATGGTTGAGCTAGGGGGTCACGAAAGTGCCAGCGCCATTGGGAGATCATGACTGCTTGGCGAACGTGGTGAAGGATTGGGAACCTGGGCCTTCATGAGTGGTTTCTATGGCCCATTCTGTGAGATGGGGTGGCTGGAAATCCGATTTCTAAACGTCAGGCACCAGGTAGTTGGACCTACTTCTTTTCGTATCTTACAGCCTATTCGCCTGCTTCTAAATCTGGTCTCAAGGCCACGCACATGAAGGAATAGGAAAGGATGATGTAGTCAGTTCGATCAAATGTCCACCAGTGGTCGTCAGAATTTATGACCGATGTTTGGTGTTGTTTGGTGTTGTTTTGCTGACAAACCGGTCAACGACCCCTGGTGGTCCGAGGGCAGTTCAAGAATTTTACGAGGGTACGTTGGCGCTCGGCAGCACTAGCTACTCGAACCAATACCACCAATACCACCAATACGGAGATACTTGTCGGGGTTAGGTGTGGAAGTATCCAATCAGCTTACGTGTCACATCAACTGTAAACCTGCGGGGTGCAAAGGATATTTGTTGGAAGAGGAGTTAAGTTTCGTGAAATGCCCCCGGCCGGAAAGCCCCAGCGTTGATGAACATAGGACTCGTCGTCGATTAATTCCGTATACATAGTCTCGATAGTGACGCATGGAACGTGACACGAATCAGTCTTGCATAGAATAATGAATGGTGGTTGGTGTGTGGCTTAAGGCGATGCCCTCCCTGCCTCCTTAGTCTTGCAAAGAATAAGGAACTTTGCTCAGCCTCGAATGTTTTGTCACAAGGAAGTAACAGCTCACAAGGAAGTAACAGCACCGATTCCTTTCGCTTAGGGACAGGCTGACGTGCTGGTGCACTGGCCACTTGGCCCTGCTGCTTAAACACTTGGCCCTGCTGCTTAAACTTACTTTGTGGCCACTGACTTGCATAATCTTAGCGGGAAATCAGGAATTGAACATGTTACAGTACCGCGCCAGGCATATTACGGCTTATCTTGAAATGACCAATGGGCAAATGCATCGCCTCAGGTCCCTGTTGTTACGGGAATGATGCCGGACCTGATTGATAGAAGTCCCACGTGAAAACCACGCACCTTGCTTATAGCTTTGGATCGAGTGCCGGTTACTAACGTAGCCCTTGAGATTGCTGCAATATTATTGAAGATTGTTCTTGGCGCCCAAGTATCGACCGCTATTTGCGAAAATATGTCAACTAAATCCTCGCAAACGGCTTTACTGGAGGGCGATCTCGAGAATTCGAGATGCGACGGACCTGGAAAAATGAGAAGAGAGTGTGAGATTGCTTCCGGAGACACAACCAGTATGTTGGCGATTCCTAATAACCTGACACACACTTCTGAGCATACTCAATCGTTGAAAGTAGACAACATGAAAGCTAGCAACCCTACATTTGTTCAACCAGAAGGCTCGACTGATGCGGTCCAAATATCCACATTTGTCCAGCAACTCCACGACCGAGTTCTGCATCCTCTCCTTACAGAATGCTCCTTTGAAGAATTTCATCCTTTCATCAGAGACTATATAAGGATTCTCAACAATGAGAATGATATGAGAATAACATGTCTTCGTGATCTGGAATGTCTACTTCTTGGTCGAGCTCGCATGGCCAAGTCGGAGGCAACATACCTCCGCTTTTGTCAAAAGATATTGCATTATGTAGCCAATACAATACCACATCTAAGCCTCAGAAGACAAATTCGAGAGAACCTGCCGGATAAGCCTTACAGTGAAGAATACTTCATCGAAACTACTAGCCAGATGGAAAGGAATGCTCAAGGGATTGCGGCAAGAGATCTTGACAATTTCAAGACTATCGAAGAAGTTAATCCTAATGTGGCCAAGCATTCGATGGTACTTGAACCGGTACAGAGTTCAGATTCGGACTCTCACGCTGGATGGGAGCCGTTCCGCCGAACCTCGAAAATCTCGAAAATCTCGAAAATCTCCACAAACAACTATCAAGAGAGGAGTAACTTGGAGATAAGCCATGGATTATATCAACTCTCTTCTTGTCAAAAAATACCAGGGGGCTATAGAAATGCGATGATCGGAGACGAAGAACACTCAGAAGCTCTCAAAAGAATAGAAGAGTTGGAGGTTAAGTTACATATGCTAAGAGATCGAGTAGCGTCATTTGCCGATCACTTGTTGTATGAAGATGAATACTGGCAGGGCAGAGAAAGGGAAATCGTCTCAATAATTGGAGAGCACCATTGCAAATACCAAAAGTGCGCATTTCGTACAGTGGATGTCGACGACCTCTATCGCCATGAATCAAAGAATGTTCATTATACATTACAAGCACGCATTATAGTTCCTCGACGACCATTACTTCAGCCTGTTGCTTTCGAGCAAGTGGATTCAATGATTTCTGGGCCAGGTATGGCCCATAAAACGTATGACCGGCCAATGAACCAGGAAGCTGACCCCCTGCAACTCAACGCAGACCATTCAATTACTTTATGTTCAACACAACAACAAATATTGAACTTAAACCTTGCCCCTATTTCTGAACCATTAGCGAGGCAACCGGGTGACGTTATTGATAGACACATTCCCCTTCCTGAGACCAATAACTCCCATACATGGTTTTGCAGATGTGCTAGCTGTACCTTAAGTCCAACCCCAGTTGTGGGGTTGGAGCCACAGAAACAAAGGAGTCACGCAAATTTCAAAAACACCATCATTTCTCGAATACAGGAAAAACCGGTTTTAACGTCACCTCGGGATGACCATATAGTTAAGCGGCAGAAAACAACTAAAGAAGAAGTGAAATACCCCTGCGAAAAATGTCCCAAGTCCTTTACTCGGACTACTACCCTTCGAGAGCACGCTCGCATCCATACCAACGAGCGTCCATTCAAGTGTGGAAAGTGCAATAAGGGCTTCTCACGGAGAAAGGATATGATAAGACATGAAAAGCTTCATGCAGGCAAGAAAATGTTTATTTGCCAGTGGAGCGCGAACCATTCATATGGCTGCGGTCGGGAATTCGCTCGTGAAGATGCTTTAGTAGCACATCTGACTTCTAATGGGGGCCTGAGCTGTTTGACTTGTTTTGTTGTTGGGTGTGCCCAAGTGATATTGTCGAATTGCAAAGAGAATTCTTGGAACATATGTAGTGCCGCAAGTCTCGCAATAGACCCAGATGGCTTTGCTGGGTGTGGAAAGCAGTTTGAAACGAGTATCGGATTTCTAAAGCACTTCGAGACACAGGATGCAAGGGAATGTTTTGGGCCAGATATCAGAAAAGGGATTCGAGGGATATTGCACATGCGCTGCGCAATAAAGATATATAGCAACCCCTATCCTGAGAAAAGCCGCAGGACTCCGCAATCGAGAGACCGATGATGCCTCAGGACTCTTGCGAGAGAGAATCGTACTCTGATTTAAACAGGTACAAACTCAACAAGAACAAAATGCTAAATTCTAGCGAAAGTCTGAACATAAGTTGACTCAAACGATCTGATAGCGAAGAAAAGGGATATATTTGTTATTGGGAAGCATGGGGAAGCTCAAGATATGCGTAGGGCTGCAGACGACAATTCTCCTTCTACGATACCCTAGCTGAACATTTATTCTCCGAATCTGGGAAGCATTGCGTACATGGATTGATGCTCGCTTTTTGGGAAGTCTCAAACGATATTTCTTCACATTCACTTCCAACACGGTTACTCAGCGTCGCCGCTCTGCTCAGGCGCTACTCACCCTCGCCTCACCCTCTACTATTCACGATCCGTCTATTATTTGGTGGAGATAACCCAAATAGCTTTATCCTGGACTATGCAATCAAACTCACGTGTGCAAATTATACAAAGCTCTAAGTTTAGTGTCGTCTTCGAATTGAATCATTGTATTTTGAGTGGCTAGAAAACGTCTGCGGCTTCAACAAGGGAGAGAACAGAGTCGTGTGTTCTACGCATTAGAGCGTGTGTCATAACGCGGAAGGCCTTCTCTTGTGTATGAGGAGACGGGGAGGGCGTTTAGTGGTGGTTGTGTCTAGCATACGAAGGCCGCGGTCAAAGATTTGACACTACACGACCTACATGCAAGACAAAATGCCTAAATTACTTTTATAAAGCTATTATTAAGACAGCCTGAAAATTAAAATAACAAAACGGTCAAAGGAAATATTTACTACAATATATTTATAACCCCCTCTCCGCCAATACCCTTTTCAACCTCAACTGAAACCGCCCAACATGCTCGGGGCCGATCATAGTATAATGCTCTCCATCAACCTCATGAAACCTCACATCCCCGTTTCGAACAAAATCCTCCCAGCGATTCAGCTTCGTATTTCTGTATTCCTCCCTCGTCTTCGCGACGTCCCTTAATGGCTGGCAGTAAAAGATATCCATCTGCGCCACATTTCCCGACGGCTCGTACTCCCACCCAATTTTCTGTAGAGAGAAGGCGACGTTCGTCCATGTCCGGAGAGATTGATGGGTTAGCCCAAGCTGCGCACAACGCTCTTTGTCAGCGATAGCGAGGATACGCGAAACTTGCTCGTCGTGTGAAACAAGACGAAGTGAAGGAACCATCTCTACCAGTCGGTCCTCATCAGCGAGAGCGCAAAAGTGCGCAATGTGCTTGACCCCCTCCGTCCAATCCAGCTGGCGCATTCGCTCCTTGATATGAGGCGGCAGATTAAACGAGCCGAGGAACTGCACCTTCTCACCGTCCGCCTCAAGGAGTTTCGAGATCTCGAACGCAAGCACACTGCCATACGAGTAACCTGCCAGGGCGTACGGGCCATTGGGCTGCTTCGTTTTAACGCCGCGGTAGTAACTATCCACGATCTCGTCTTGGTTTTGGAACGGGTTTGCACCGGGATTAAAGCCGCGCGGACGGAGAGCGTAGATAGGTCTGTCGGGAAAGTACTGCACCAGATTCAAGAAGACGAGGATCTCACCGATTCCTGGGTGGATGAGCCAGAGCTCGTTTTTGGAGCCGTTTGGCTGCAGCGTGACGACGGGGTTATATTCATTCTTGTAGTCCGAAGAGGGAGTTTGCTGTAGCTGCTTCATAGCTAAGGCGAGAGCGCGGATCGTTGTGTTTGTCATGATGATTATCATAGGTATGTCTGCCACCCCAAACGCCGTTTCACACGCACTCTTCAGCCGTATCAAGTCCACGGAGCTGATGCCCGTGTCCAGAATCGGTGTATCGATTCCCATTTCCGTATTGTCGTAGTGCAGCGTCTCGATAAAGAGGGACAACAGCCTGCGCTCCGTGTCATCCCTTGGCTCGCAATAGTGCTGGCTGCGATATGCCTGGAGAATCTGTGCGTCTAAGAGTTCCATGTCTTTGTAGTGTCCTTGAGATAGTGAGGTGCTGATCTTGGCTCGAGAGAGCTTTCCTAGCGTGCTTTTCTCTAGTCTGCTCGGTGGCAGCGGTAACACATGTGGCCGCGAGCCAGTAGAGAGGAAGACAATACGAACGATAGCATGAAGCGTGCTTATACGTGTTTGATTGTCATTGATATCATACGCATGTTGATATATCACATATATCTCCTCCGTTTTGGCAGGTGAAGGGCGGTATGAAAAGCAGGTCACAAAGCCAGGCGTGATTCCTGTAATGTGTGCCTCGTAGATCGCAGTCTCGAGATCATGAGGAAGATACTTAACGCCGTTGATATTGACCAATTCTTTAACGCGTCCTACCAGTGTCATATTTCCACCGGCATCGATTATACCCAGATCGCCCGTTTTGAACCATCCATCAATCGTGAAGGCCCTTGAGTGGCTATATCATCATTGTAATACCGCTCAAACACAATAGGACACCGGAGCTCCAGTTCACCACTAACACTTGTCAACGCCTTCTTACGTTCAGTATCATCAGTATCGTCGTCCTGGCTCTCGGCGTTGGAAATGCGCATCTCTAAGCCAGGTATATATTTTCCCAACGCAGCAAGTTCCGTACCACTATTTAGATCCAAGTCTGGGCATTCCTTGTTAAAAATTCCTCCCACACAGATTTCGGTCATACCGAAACCCGGTACAATTACATTCCTCGTCGCAGGAGGGGCACCCAGCTTCGAGAGATGCTCAACGATCCTCACCAGGGTGTCTATACTATTTGGCTCGCCGCTGGAAGCAATGGTATGGAGCTCAGATCAAAAGTTCTCTTCTCCGCTTCAGACGTAGCATCCAATGCGGTCTTGAGCTTTGTCAGGAAGAAGTTGGGTGCAAAGGTTCGACCGACGCGGTGCTGAGAGAGTAGATGCAGAAATAATAGCGGGCTGGCAAGCAATACGGAAGCAGGGACATGGACTTGAGCAAGATTTGTATATAAGGCGCAAAGATGGATTTCAATGAGGCTAGCTACGTGGTCTATACCTATCCAGTTGAGGAGAGACGTCCCTGGAGAGGATTCCATCGCGCATTGCTTGCCTATGATAGCAGCGAAGACTTGCTTGTGTGTTAGACAGACGGCCTTGGCATTACCTGTACGTCCAGACGTGAGGACCAGGGTCGCAATATCATCATCATTTCTCTTACAATCTTGATTGTCCTTGATCCCATTGACACTAGCGCCGTTGATATTGGTGGCACCAACTCGATCATCCGTTGCATGGCTCTTCGTCAAACGTTCGGCCTTCTCACTCTGCAGTTGCTTCAGGCCCTCAATATCTTCTGCGGAAATAACGTTCAGAATCCCATCATTCACTTCAAATTCCGTCTCGATTTTCTCCCTCGTCGTAATCATCACCGGATCAAGAAGCAGTTTATGAAGATGCCTGAAATGTGCTAAACGACCCTCATGGTTCTTGATGAGTGTTGGTGACACAACCGGGATGCACCCTGAGTAGATGCAGGACCAGAACCAGATGATGTTCTCGAGTTGACTGGGAAAATAGAGCAGTACTACCTTACGCGGAGAACTAGTGAACTCGAATATAAGTGTCGTTTTAGTAAGGTGGCTCTATGTAATGCTCCTGCGCGCAGGTCGTTATAAGAGAGATAGGTTGCTTCGAGCGACCGGTCCTGGTGGTAGGCGGTAATACCGACTTGGACTTGTTGGGTTATGCACTGATCTAGGAGGCTAATGATGTGAGGTTCAGTGGAAGTGGGGCTGGAAGGTGCCATTATAAAGAGCTGAGGCGAGCAATGCGATTAAAGGCAGTCAGATAGGATGGTGTTCAATATGGTTCAAAATCGATAGGTGTCTTGTACTCCAGAGATACGGGCTCAGACGGTATTGCTAAATATCGACCTAGAGGGAGAGGGTTACATGTCAGAGTGCATCAAGAAGGAAAAGATGGCGGTAAGCTATCGGTGAGGATATATATCTCTAGATCATTTGCAAGTTATAGGCAAGGTATGGTGGTATTATGAAATAGTCTAAGGTTCTGTGTAGAAGGAGTGATGCCTGAGGCAGAGGCCTCAACAATATGCTCCATGGACTAGTCTGGTGTTGGTTCAGTTGTGCAAGTGAACATCGTGAGATCACTCTGAAGGTGATGAGAAGATGCTTAGAGTGGGCTTGGGTGGAACGTAAGTGCAACCCTTGAATCTGTTGTTTCCCTTACATCATGCAAGTACCTTGATAAAGCATGACCAGGGTACTACTACTGCCTGCCTGCGAGTATCGAGAGTGAAGTGACGAAAATGTTAGTTTTTACGGTGTGGACGCAACCCTTAGCCTCCAAACTGCCTCAGACTTGCACAAGTTTTATGCGGAAAGTAACCTTACACAAGCAGAGGCTCATGTGCAAAGTATATTGGTAGCAAAAAAGTGCCTCTGACTTGCAAAACTTGTATGCGGCGAGTCTAGGAAGAAAGGTATGATCAACCACTAAACTGGTTGTGTTACCTTGGTAGGCTAAATCGACAGCGTATCATTAAGGAGAGCATCAGAGTCGCCGACCTGTTGAGGACCCTGGTTTTTATATGGGGAATTGATGTGCAGCACTTGATCCAAATCGAGGGAGACAAAAAGAGAGACCACTAATTGGCAACGTCAGATGCGTAAAAAAAAAGCCTGCTTACGCGAAGCGAATGGGCAAAAAGCTCCCTGATTAGGCGACGTTGCTGATCAACGCCGGATATCACCCACCTCGTACATGTAACAAACACAAATATATGTACCAAGGACAACACCACGAATGGCCAAGTCATCGCACCAATCCTATCTCTCAATAAGCAAACAAACTCGTCCCAAGGTGTAGCATGGCAGTTCCTATTCAAATAGGCTGTTTGATCTATCCTTGAGTGCCGCATTGCTTTGTTGGAACCAGCACGCTACAATATGGCGCAGATGGTAAGAAATTATCTTTTGAACAGGGAAAACATCATTCTTCTGATGTTGCACTCCATCGCAGAGATACGGAGAAACAATAAAGATACCCACTCGCACAGTACTACCGGTGTGTTCGCCTATTGTTTCGTGAACGCCCATCATTCTTCCTGTCTTGTGTATGCGGTCTACATCATATTTTTAGCCAACTTATTTGACCTGCATAGTGTGCAGTAGCTATGATCACCCAAGAAGATCTGATCCAAATCACACAGCAAACCCCCAAGTCAGTATGGCCCTTCACAGCCATATCTACGATTCTCTTCGGGATGAAGGCGTATGCACGCATTTGGCATTATGAAACCACCGGCTGGGATCGCCTGATTCTCATCATTTCCTGGGTAAGGTTTTGTCATCATCTTATTGATTTGTTTCTCTATATAATCACCCGTTCACTTACGCCAACTTCACCTAATTGTTTACCTCCCTGCGAGTACCAAACACGAAAAGAAAACGACTAGACGTTTCCTGATCTTTTGTGTGTGTGAAAATAGGTGCTAAATATCATCCGAGCTGCCTTTGTCCAGAAAGCGGTCGACTCGACATAACTAATCACGGCAACGAATCAAGCCACCGCTCTCCCAAATACCGTCTTCTGGATCATCTTTGCCGACGCATGGGCTTTCCTCAGCATCAACCTGCCAAAAGTCGCGGTCGGGATTATGCTAATTCGTATCTTCCATCCGCTACCCTGGCTGAAAGTCGCGATCCTCTCCCTCTGCATTGCGCTCAAAGTCCTGGGTGTAATTGGGATTCTTTTAACATTTAAGCAATGCAATCCGGTTGCTGGACAGTGGGGATCCATTCAATCACCCTAACACGCATTGTTGGCCCAGGGATATACAGCTCATATTTACAGCTTGTGTTTCTGGTAAGAAAGAGCTCCCACGGATAAATATTGAAGAAAAAGCAAGCGTTCTTATCTATGAGCAAGTTTCTTCTTTCTGAGGGGGCTCACTAAAATTGATTCAGGTCTCTCCACGTTTATCAACATATTCTACTCGGCTTATCCCTGTATCGTTGTATGGGGGCTTCAAATGCCGAAGATGAAACGGCTCAGCACCATGGCCATCATGAGCCTCGGATTTTGGTATGTGCCTTCCCCATAGAGAAATATCATGAAAGATTGACTGACAGGAAACCAATTAAACAGCTCTGCCGCATTCTCCATTATTAAGCTGATCTCTCTCACGAGTCTCTTCGGGAACCCAGACATTACCACGCTTCTATGTAAGCACACTCCAGCAAAATTAGATCAAACATGTATCCAGCTGTCTCTAGAATGTAAACTAATACGAAGCAGACTATAGTATTCGCATCGGAATGTGGAACAGTATCGAGAATGACGTCGTGCTGAGCGCTGCGTGTTTTCCATCAATGCCACAGTTCCTACGAACTTGGAAGGACACTGCCGGATCGAGGCTCAGCTTCGGGACCATATATTCCAGTCGAGGCATGAATCCAAGCTCAGTCAGTTCAGGCAACGCTATGCGGCTGGAGGATAATACAATGGAGCTGCCATCCCACGGTCAGATTCCTGGGATGTGGGAAAGGGAACTGGCGTGCGAAGATCCTCTGTAGGCGTTTATAAGTGATGAAAAGTTTATATTATAGTTTGTATGGTAAGAGGTGGAAGATCTTCCAATGTGTACTATACTGTATGTAAGATTTTACCTCATTGTAATTTAAGTATAGAAGAGGCAAGAAAGGGTCACGATTTACTTGCCTAGCATGAAAGAGACGAGGCGTCTGTTTAAAAATTTAAACAAACAAGCCTGTAAAATTGGATTACAAACGAGCAAGGAGGTTTGTATAAAGGTGAAATACTCAAATATACTGAGTCATTATAGAAGTGTATGCTTGTATTTACATGTGTATGGAAGTATATACTTACTACCTATGGATAAATATGTGTGTACTGTACAGCCAATAGTTGGAGGGTGTCTGTATATAATTCTAGCATGTGGTCCTTAGGATGCGTGGTCCAAATCGAGTATACAGTAGAACCTCGTAGAACCCTCATCCAATCATTGACTTTCCAACAATATTGAACACGACTGTATACAACAGTATGACGCGTAGTCCTTCCAATCCACTGTAGTGGATTGACAGAGGGCTTTGCTTACCCTGGCCTTAGCATTTGACCTGCAGCATGCATTGTGGTAAGCAGTGACAAATACGAGTCCCTGGACGATCAAAATTGCTATATGAATGGCCATATCCAGCCACGAGGGTCTTGCAACCCTAACCCGACAATTGAAACGACCACCCCCTGTTCAGGTTACTTACTTTCTCAAGATACCACCCCTTCTACCTAAATCTCATCTCTCGCTTCAAATAATGGATCGTCTCAGCCTCACTGAACGTGCTGCCGAGATCCTTGAGACAGCAAATCTTTTGTCGAAAGAATTAGCTCAGGGAGGCTTTACCGAGCCCTCTTTCGAGTATGGTCTTCCGGATCCCTTGCACGACAATGCGCCAGACTCCAAGGCCGGAGCAGCGAGACAGAAGCTGCTGCAAATCCTAGACGAGCTCCGCTCCCTTGTGACGGAACCAGCTCTAACTCTGACCGTTGAGCTGGTAAGCTTTGTTGTTTATATTTTGATTTTGATTTTGAATTATTCCTGCATCCCGTCCAGCCCTGTTTCATTATTTTATTGCATCGATTCTTGAAACGAACTAAACTAAACTTTTAAGCGTAACCCTACACTGAGCGTAACTTCTATTATTCGCCTAGGAATAGCAGAGAACTTCCCATCTGAAGGCTGCAAGGTCAAAGACCTGGCTGAGCAGCTCCATCTACGAGAGAGCTTGGTGAGACGGTTACTGGCACACAGTGCTACTTATCACATCTACTACGAGGCATATCCTGATTTCTTTGTGCATACTGCTGCGTCTAGGCTGCTAGCAGAGAACGATGGCATGCGGAAATGGTTTCTGCTAGGTACCGGAGAGCTGCTTCCGGCTACATTGAAGGTACGTACCGTTTGCTACCCTACCTTGCTTTCTGGAATTTTTGGAAGGATCATTGATCGGCTAACAATCGCCATGCTGGATAGACTGCAGACGCACTCGTAAAGTACCCCAACTCAGAAGAACCCGAGCACTGCGTATGTAACAAAATGCTAGCCCTTTATGTCTATTTTCTCACTCTGACTGATCATGCAGGGCTGGTCTGTTCAAAACAATACGGATCTGCCCATTTTCCGTGCATTTGCGGATATGCCTGGGCGTGTGCAAGTCTTTGCAGAGGCAATGACATTCCATGCTATGTTGCCAGGCT
>Ga0247734_1000791_pt1 | contig 26187 bp, 20 predicted proteins | sample UWRJL103311B2_FD_180933 | JGI IMG/M metagenome (GOLD analysis project Ga0247734, IMG submission 180933) | Plant litter microbial communities from Arlington Agricultural Research Station in Wisconsin, United States - UWRJ-L103-311B-2 | ecosystem: Environmental > Terrestrial > Plant litter >...
GAGTCATACTAGCATAGCCCGAATCCCTCGTATACGATCCTTACGAATCCTTACAGGGGCTTTGCGTACAGCCCCGTATGATCCTTGCCAAGGCCTACGCCTTGATCCTTACGAAACACTTACGCACGTACTGCGTAATCCTTATCTTTCGAGAATAGCAACGTGACGTATAGTACCCTATTAGGTGTATTATATGCCTGTAGGTCGTATAATATCAACAAAAAGAAAAACTAAAATTAACTTTTGAGCAATTAAAAGAAAGGCTGCCTTTAGAAATAAAAAATATAATAGCGCTCTTTTTTAAGTAGGAATCTAAAAAGCTAGCGCTTTATTATTCTAATATCAACTATTATATTAAGTTCTATTAATAACTAGATAAAATCTAGCTTATTCTTTCTTAGAAACTACTTTATAATATATTAAAGAATAAGCTTTTAATATTAAGGAAATCGCTTAATAACTTATTAAAAAAAGGTTATATTTAGTAAAGTACTTTAAAAGTAGCAGCTTTTATTCTTTTTATCTAGAAGCCTAAAGGAGAGTTTAGATTCTGTTATAATTATTAAATACTAAATACTATAATTAAACTAGATTAATATCTTTTACTATTAATATTAGAGATCTTATAAAACTTTATAAAAGTCATATATCTTATAAAGGTAAATATTATTTCTATATTCTACTAGTTACAAATAGCCTATAAACATAAATACAAAATAACCTTCTATATTAGATTTAGACTATTTAAATAGCTAATATATCTATTCAGATTATTAGAGACTTTAGCTACTTTTTAATAGTATATTAACAATTTGCTATAAGAAGAGCTAGATAACTTTATATTTATATATATAAATAATATAAAAATCAATTAAATATCTTAGGTTTATTATATATATTAATAGAAAAGGCGTAAGTTTTAACTTAGAGAAAATAAAAGTAGTTAAAAACTAGTAGCTTTCCAAGATATAAAAAGAGATTTAGTACTTTTTTAGCTTTATAAACTTCTACTAAATATTTATACCAAATTACTCGAAGTTTATAATACTATTAATTACGCTTATTAGTAAAAGAGTACTATTCTTTTAGGAAAAAAGAGAAGAAAATATATTTTAAAGTTTAAAGGCTAAATATTATAAAGCTCTAATTCTCTTATTAAGATCCGAATATGTCTACTTTTTTAAAAACAGATTATAATAAATTTGCTTTTAAAGGCGCTTTTTTATAAGAAAAGAATAGAATTTAATAATTAGTAGGATTCTTTTTAAAGAAATTTAATTAAGCTAAAATTAATTATAATATTTATAATAAAGAGATATTAGTAATAATCTTCTATTTAAAATTCTAGATATTTAAATTAAAAATATATAATTCCTTTATAATTTAGATAAATTATAAGAATCTAAAGTATTTTATAATTAAAAGGAAGCTATTAAAGTAATAAATTTATTAATATAAAATATTATCTTCTTTTTAGTTTACCTTATTATATTAATTAGGAATTGAAGCTATTATATTAGATATATTATTAAGAAGAAAGTAAGATATATTAAGAGAAAATAATAAAAAGTCTAAATTTTGCTATTTTCTTAATTTGGATATTATTAAAAACTGGCCAGACTTAGGAAGCAGGTAGGAAATAATAGTAGCTATTATATTAGTAGCTATTATATTAGAGGAATTGATTAATATATAATTAAATATAATTCCTGCTTTATAATAGCTAGACTTTTAAAGTTTATTTTAAGAATAAGAGCTTAATAATCTATAGAATACTATAGTATAAAAAGACTTATTATATAAGATTATTCTCTACTTATTATAAGTTAGAGCCCGATTTATGCCTAGCAAAGTAAAAGTAAAGGTTTAAATAAACAATTATAATATTAATATTAGTAGATATTTATATTATTATAGTAAACTTTAAATGCTAGAAGCTCTTATTTTATTAAAGATTAAATATAAAGTAATAGATATTGATAAAAAGTAAAGGGATATATTAAAAATTAAGCTTATTTAGTTCGTTTATAATTCGCTAGTTTATAGTTATCCAGATTAGGATTCTATAGCTTTTATATTAAGGTATTACTTCTATTAGCCCTTATAATTAAGGCATATTAAGCAATTCTTATAAAACTGCAACTATTATAGAAGAAATAAGATATAGAGAAAATATAAATATAGACTTCTAAAGCCTTTTCTAGTTTCTAACTAATTCTTTTAAAAGATTTTAATAAATTTTATAATTAAGTTACTAAACTCTTAAAGTAATTAATATTTATAGATAATTAAAGATTAGTTAAATAAATGTATAATATTAGAAACGATACCTAGTATAAAAGCGAAGGAGTATATTAAGAAGTTTATAGAATACTAAGCTTAATATTATAGGATGTTCTAAGCGATTATAAGTGATAAAAGTACTAATTAGACAAGTATATTCTAGAAAACTTTCTATCGCTTTATAGGCGTTTAATAGAGACTTAATTTAGAATACTATCTATAAATAGACAAAGGACTAGAAAGATTAAATTAAGATATTTAAATATATTTAAGAAACTTTATTAATTAAAAATAGTCTAACTAAAAGAAGTAGCTGTTTATTATTTAGCTTATATTAAATAAATGTTATTATATAAGCTTAGAAATAAGCTCTTTCTTTATAATCTATAAATATGAAGCTTTATCTCTTATATTTTTAAAGGTAGAGCTTAAAAACGATTCTCTGCTCTTAGCTAATAAGAGAGTTAAAGAGTTTATATAAAAGATTAGAAAAGTTACAAATTTATATTAATCAAATATAATAGACTCTATTCAAAAATAAAAGGAAAGTGCTAATAGAATTAGAATATTAGTATTAATCTATTAGAAGAGTAATAAAATATAGCTAGATTTATATAATTACTAGACAAATTATTTAAAGAAAAGTTTAAATATAAAGTATATAAAATATATAATAAATAAAGTATTATTTCTAATTTCTGTTTATCTTTCTAAGATTTCTAGTAATATTTATCTAGTCTTTTATATAAATCTATTTTGACTAGCAAGTAATAACCCTTTATCTAGATAAAAGTTTAATAATAAACAACTAGAGCTAGAACTTTTTAAGTTATATAAAGAATAGTAAATAAAGAAGATATTATATATTAGAATTAAGAAAAAAGGGAGAGAAAGTAACAGAGAAGTATTAGTTAAATAGTTAGGATATTATAACTTATTATAAGAGCTTATAAGAAATTTGTTAGATATTATTATAATAAATGATTTTAAAGTAGTATATAGAAATACTAAAATATATAATAGGCTTAGTTAAATATAAGAAGTAAAAAGAGGGAAAAGAAATAGGGAAATAATTATAATAAATAATTCCTAAGTAAAAAAGATTAGAACCCCTAAAGATCTAAAGAGAAGATAAGTTTTACAAATATTAAGTTATAGAGTATAATATATTAAGACAAGGAAGAGTAAAGTAACAATTTTATTTATTTAATTTATAAAAGAAAAAAAATGGAAAAATAAAGAAAAAAGAAAAGAAAAAAGGCTTTGACCTAAATTAAATAGGCTTATAGGTTAACGCGATAGATTCTAAAAACCAAAGTAAGGGGAATGCCGCTAGTACTAGAATTACTAGTTAGTAACTTAAAATGATTAGAGAATAACAATTACTTATATCTAGCTTTACTAAATAATAATATTTATAATTGAAGTAATAACTTTAGTAACTATAATACTAAAACTAATAGTTAATAATTAAAAATGAACAAAGAATAATCAAATTACGCAAAGAGCAGACTAGTAGCCTGCAAAAGCTTTAAAGCCTTCTAAGCCTTAAGGACTTTGCTAAGGTTATTATAAGTATCCTTGCTAAAATAAGTATTAACTAATAGAAAATAATTAAAGAATAACACTTATACGAAGGCGGCAGGGGCATAGATTCAGATAGCATAAGCTATATAAGCTAATTAAAGGCTAAGTAGTTAGTAACAAATTTTAATTAGGATCTAACTTCTATATATAGGTTTTAACAGTTTTTGTACTTGTTAGTATAAGCTTGGCAGGAGTAGAAGTGGTTAAACTACGAGAATTAGTAAAGTCTGATCGAAAACAATCGGAGTTCGAAACTTACAGCTTGGTTGATATAATTGACCTTAGCGAAGGCATAGCTGGCATAGTAAATAATAGCGAATATTTAACCCTAATTAGTATTAAGTGGATATTAATCGTTTCTAGGTAAATAAAGACTTATATTAATTAATTAATTAGCTAATCCTGATTAATATTAAATAAAGACTAAACAAATTTAAATAGTTAAAGAAAAGACTTATTAATATTTATCTTAATTAATTATTAATAAAAGAAGAAGAAAAAGAAGAAATGAAATTTAGATTAAATAAAAATAATAAGTAAATAAAACATAAGCAATTAATAACTTATATATAGAAAGTATTATTAATAATAATAATAGCAAATAATATTATATATAAGAATAAATAAATATATTATATTACTAGTAATACTAGCTAAATTTTAAACTATTATATATAAAGGATAAAAAGTTAGTACTTATATAAAAGAGTCTAATATAAAAGGAGAAGGGAAGGAAGTAATAAACAAAAATTAGGAAGTTGATTTTTATAAAAGGGATTTAATAAAGAATATACGAAAGGAAAGGGGTAATATAAGGAGTAAGCCCTGGTTAGTAAAGGCGCTGGCCCAAGCTAGCGCTAGCATATCTTGGCGGAGTCTGTTAACTTCTTTACGGCCTCTAACCAAGACCTTTCTTTCTCCTTATCAAACTTATTTAATTCTACTATTAAACCTCTATGTATATGTCGTTCGCCGGTAACAAAATTCTTCTATATTATTATTATTATTATTATTATTATCCTTCTTTTTTTCCTCTTCTAATATATTAGTTTAAAAGTAAAATTAATATAAAGCTTACTTAAAAGATTTTTTTTAGATATTTATTATTATCTATTATAATTTAACTAATTCTTATAAGAGAGAATTAGTAATTTAGGCCTTTATAAAAAGAGTCTAAAATATTACTTTTACTTCTTTAAAAGGGGCTTATTAGTAAAATAAAGTTTTAACTTTAAAGAATTATTAAAGTTAATATATTAGTTTTTATTAGTAAAGCTTAAATAAATATTAGCTAAAATTAAATATCTTATAAAAGAGGTATTAAAGTTAGAAAATATAATATACTAAATAGATATATTAGGAAAAGATCTTTATAATATTAAATTAAAACTAAAGCAAAATAATATTAAAGAAGAGATTTATAAACGTATAAGAGAAATACTACTTATAGTAATATTAGTATTTTTTACTAGTTAGTTTATTAAATTAATAAATATTAAAAAAGTTAATAGTTGTCACGGTACTACCTTGGTACTGTACCTTGGTACTGTACCTCGGTACAGTATTGTGCTGAGTCAGCAAACCTACAAATAGTAGTTAGCAATAGTAGAATACAAATCAGCTTTTACACAATACTTGATTTTTATAGTACTATTAGTACTTTGTTGATTAACGATTCTACTAATAGTAAGATACTTTAAATATTAAATATAATATATATATATTAAAAAGAGAAAGTAGAAAATAGTTAAAAAGATAATAATAACAATAATAATAGCAAATATATTAATATTAATAATATTAGAAATGATATATAGGCGTAGCGTGTAGAGAGGAATCAACCGTGTTATATTGACTAGAGAGGAGAACTTAGTATAAGTTCTCCATAAGCTCTAGATATTACGCTGAGAGCTTGGTGCCTCAGGCTACCATGCTCTTACTAAGTTTGTGTGGCTGGAGCATGGCACTCAGCCACATGCAGCTCGGTAAGGTTGCTAACCCCTATCTTAACAAATAATAAAGTTTAAAGAGGTAAAAAGGTTAAAAAGTTAATTAATATTTAACTTTATAAGAGGGCTCTTATTAGAAAATTAGCTAGAAAGCTATAAGGTAATAATAACTTTTATTATTATATTTCTATTATAATTTCTATTATTATTATTATTATTATTAATTTCTATAGTTATTTCTAACTAATTATAAATTATAATTTTATTATTATTATATACTTCTAAATAAATTAGAAAGAGTTTATACTTTTTATTTAATATAATAATAAGCTTTATTACTATTATTATATAATTATAATATTAAAAATAAAAGAAGTCAAATAAGAAGGTTTTCTAATTAGAAATATAATAGAGATTATAATACTAACTCTATCTACTATTAAAACTTCCTTTAGCTAAGTTAATCCCTTATTTATTATATCCCTCTTATCTTTTAATTATAATATAATAATTTATTAAAGATAATATTCTAGAAAAGGGGCTAATATTAGGGCCTTATATAAGACGTTAGGAAAGGTTACTTAACTTAGGGGTTACTTATTTAAATAAAAGGAAGAGATTATAAATTATAATATTAAAGTAAGATAAATACTTTATAATACCCTATATCTTATTTACTAAGGCTTTAACTAGCCTTTGATATAAAGTAAGGGAAAGCAGAGCCTTAAGAAGGGTAAAGATTAGTTTATATAAGATTTGACTAATTAATAAGAATTAATATCTTTGAATACTATATCACTCTGCCTTTGAAACCTTATATTATATCATGTTGTAACTCTATACTTTTAAGCAGTTGCCGTATCCGGTGGGTGCCAATTGACTAGCAAACCTGAGGTGACCAACATATCATCGTTGTGTATAATAAATCCATAGAGGGTTGTTTCTAAACCTTTCATATTAAGCGTGTTAAAACCTACTATTGATAGAGTTGAAGAACAAGAAGTTTTTATAAGCAGTGTTGACTCCTTATTCAGTATTACAAATGTTTTCTTTCCACTCCCTAAACAAATTCAAGTCGGTGAAATTCAACTAATACAGGAAAGAGAAGGCTATCTGCTAGTATTTCAGTAAGCCTGCCTTGGTGTTTACTCCCGTGTATGTTAAGCCCACGGATTGTAGATCATTGCTGGCATTAGTTGAATCTTACAACCAAGTAGGATTTTAGGATTTATCTAGCTGGCGGAGCCTCAATGCCAATCACTAAAAAAAACCAATACTTTAGTTAGCGAACTATCTTGATACACTGTCCTAAATTTAATCTACCTACAATGAAAGAGGAATAAAGAGGCAGTTCGCTATCTCTTCTCCAGCTTCAAATCAATAACATGAGCAACATTATCAACATCAACATCAACAGAATTCATTAAGAATTTCAGCAATCCACAATCTCCTAGCTCTCCGATATCTTATTGTCTACCTCATTGACTTAAAATTCTCCATACCAACAACGATAAAGCCAAAATTAAAATGCAGCTTTCTATCTTTGTTATCTCCTTCCTCGCTACCCTCGCCATCGCGGTTCCTAGTCACCGCAACGAACCCACGGCAGAAACTCTCGCGCGCCGAGGGTCCGTTCTCAGTACTTAGTCAGATGATGACCATCTCATGTGCCTGCCCTTCGACAAAACAATTTCCTCCAATGTACAAGTGCAAAGCCGGCGGCCCTGGGTTCAATTGCGTTTCGGTCGATTGCTCTATCCAGAAGAGAAGACAATTCAAAAAGTAGATAAGCTAGACAGCTTTACGCATTATTAAACCTGTGCCTTTTGATCTAGGAAGGAAAGGGTGGAACACTTTTGTCAAAGTGAAGAAGTGGAATGTCATTTTGCTATTCGTTTTAGGTTTAAATAGTTTGGGTTGGGAAGAAGTCTAGTTTGGCGTTCAGGGTTACTGTTTATAAGAGTTGTTCCAGCATATTGATGTACACAAAAATATAGACAAAATTACAATTTAAAAGATCTTGCCCTATTCGGTATTTCTACACCTCGCAGTAGAAAAAGATTCTAGAACAAAGTTACTTTTGGGAGAACGAGTCTAGAAGAGACATTTATTTCGAGATGCAAGGCACGTTGCTAATTAATCAAGCATTCACACGGGTATAGTTTTTGAGTGATGTTAATGGAAGCATAACCACAAGGCACTAAGAAAGAACCATAATTATCATTCCATAGAAGTCCAAGCCTACAACGCCGCCAGTATTGCACTAGGCACTCAGTTCACACCCACTCAGCAGCACTACCGGGACAGAGGTATGATGTTTTCCTGCTATGCTATCCAAGAATTCCTGCTATGTTCTTCAAGCTAACTAAAGTTTATTTTCTGGAAGGTGGACAGGAATCGTAGAGATGATGCACAACCATATTTTAATGAGTAACTTTCTCTCAAGAAGAATAGACCTCAAGGAAGCAAATAATCTGTTAACACAAGGTAGTTGAAAGAAACAACGAGCAAAGACCAGTGGCATAAGGTGGATCCTGCATATCAAACAGTAAACAAACGGACGCGCCTGGAAAGACAAGCGAGCTCCCACGGAAAAGAGGGCCAGCAAGAAGCTAAGCATATCACGTATATAGATATATATTATCAAGTTTGAGTCACAGGGAGAAACAGCAGCTTCATGTTTGATGGTGGAGTCAATTATCTCGTAAGACTTTGATCAACTATGCCGGAGACCCCCATATCCGTATGATACAATAACACCTGAAAGCAAGACCCATTCCCATAGCGCACCCATCGTAAGTAACATTGCAGAAGAACCATGACCAAACCCCATATCTAACCACCGAAACCGTAGAGAGTGCGGCCTTGTCTCTTGAGGGCATAGACGACATCGAGGGAAGTGACGGTCTTGCGCTTGGCGTGCTCAGTGTATGTGACAGCATCGCGGATGACACCTTCAAGGAAGGTCTTCAGAACACCACGGGTCTCCTCGTAGATCACTGCAGGCCGGGTTAGAATATGTATAGAGTGGGAACGTAGAGCACGATGGCAGAAGGAACTTACTAGCTGAGATACGCTTGACACCACCACGACGCGCGAGACGTCTGATCGCAGGCTTTGTGATACCCTGGATGTTGTCACGAAGAATCTTGCGGTGACGCTTGGCTCCACCTTTGCCGAGTCCCTTTCCTCCCTTTCCGCCTGCGACGCGTTAGCACGATGAGTATTATGAATGGGCAAGACGCGACTTGAGGTGAGGGAGAAGACGTCAAGGATGAGGATTGAGGAGCAAAGTTACTTACGTCCAGTCATGATGAAGTTAGTTTTGGTGTAGGAGGGTGATGGGAGAAGATGGTTGTTGTTGTTGTTGTTGGTGGTGGTGGTGATGGTTTGGCGTTGATGGTAATGTAAAAGGATAAGAAGGTGGAGGGGCAGGACTGTATTTGAGTAGCAGCCTCGACGCGCCAGGTCTTCCAGATCACTGCGCTAAAGTGTTGGGGCTAAGACGGATTGGGATTAAGCGAGAATGCTGCGGGCGCGCGCGTTGGAAGGGGATTTCCGAGTTTCGATTGTTTTTTGGGCTCTCGGTAGGCTAAAAGGTGTGTTGCCTCCGTTCTCCGTTGCCACCAACAGACAGGGATATGGATATGGATAAGCTGGGGCTTGGCGGGGCGTGGTTACGGCTGTGGGAGTCAGCCAGCGGTAAAATAGTGTTTCGGTGCTTTTTCAATGGAATAACAACAGGCAATCATAAGACAAGAGAGGTACATACATAGATGGCATTCACAACGTTATAGTACAGTAACAATGATAATAAAGAACCCTCATATTCATATTCATAAGAATCAAACACAATTCCCCCTTTGTGCGTCATTCCCATTCGCATTGCATCGTGCTGCTATCACCACTTCACTATCTCCCCTACCGTAGACGCTAGCATCCATAGCATAGCATACAGTAGTAACCTTTGCCTGGCTGCCTGGCTGCCTGGCTGCTGTTTTGATGTTCCTGCATTTTTGGGGTTTCCGGCTGGCAAACGTCTCTCATTGGCTGCAATTAACGTGTGTTTTGGAACGTTCTTTCCAAGCGATTCCTGACGCACACTCCCCCCTGGTGCAAAGACGAAAAAGCACGCTAGTCACCCAGATCACTCGCTAAGCAGGGCCTGCAGTTAAATACTCCCTCTTCCCCCACCTCTTCCTTCTCTCATCATCCACATTCGACAACCAACTTCATCAACTCCACCAACAAATCATCAACTACACCCTCAAGTCTTTTATTCCAAAGCATCTACAATGGCACGCACCAAGCAAACCGCCCGTTAGTATTCCCCAACCCTATCGCTCTCCCGCATTTTCCATTTTCATCGCTTTATCGCGTCGGTCGCATTCTTGGGGTTGGCATCCGGCTGCTTTGGCACTTCAGCCTCATGCAACGCCGACGCGTCCGAACAGCAACCCCAAGCCCCACTCTACCACAACATTATCTCAACGCGTCTTCACCTTACTGACATCAATCACAGGCAAGTCCACTGGTGGCAAGGCCCCTCGTAAGCAACTTGCATCCAAGGCTGCCCGCAAGTCCGCACCATCAACCGGAGGTGTCAAGAAGCCCCACAGATACAAGCCAGGAACCGTCGCTCTCCGTGAGATCCGTCGTTACCAGAAGTCCACCGAGCTGCTCATCCGCAAGCTCCCCTTCCAACGTCTTGTTCGTGAGATCGCACAGGACTTCAAGTCTGACCTCCGCTTCCAATCTTCCGCCATCGGTGCTCTTCAGGAGTCCGTTGAGGCTTACCTCGTCTCCCTCTTCGAGGACACCAACTTGTGCGCTATCCACGCCAAGCGTGTTACCATCCAGAGCAAGGACATCCAACTTGCCCGCCGGCTGAGAGGAGAGCGTTCGGTATGATACCCGTGTTCTTAAAATACCACAGTAAATATCTAATTTGGTTTGCAGTAATCTGTTTCTGATGGCGTCTTCACATGACTTCTCGGCATGGTAACATTGAGTTGGACCCGCGGCTATATGGCACGGTGGTCTGGGATTTGATGCTTGCAACGGGAATAATCGTGATGGCATAATGGTTGGCAAGGGTCTTTTTTCACACATGGGTTATGGCATGGAGTTATCTCGCAATTCACACAGGGTGTATATTATTTGGGCCAGCGAGGGGGCGCTGAGTCAACAAATGAAATCATGATTCTAAATAATGACCTCGCTGTTTTTAATATCTCCCATAATTCATGTGACTTTGTTTTGATCGCGGTGGAACGTGCGGTCGTGAATGGAAGCCTCCGCCTCAGCGATACCCTGTCGCAGAAAATGGCCCCAAAAACAAACCGTACTTGTTGTTGGTATCTACATTATATCATGCACTGTGTGTAAACCACGGCATGTAGGAAGCAGTATCATAAATATATTCGTAGTTGTACTTTGCAAGGCGTGGAGCAACACAACCAGATGAGACACAGTATAATTTCTCACTATTGGTCTTGTAAGATGTAGCCCAGCTCTGAGATCCTATGTGTCATGTCCTGTTATTCATTTTAACTGAAACGTAACTTTCTTGTGAGACTTTGACACGTTTATGTGGTGATGTTTGCGAAGGGGCATTTCATTCTATGTAAATGCATGACAGCTCTGTAGGGTCTGTTGACGGTATGGGATTTATATATATTTTAGATAAGAAGCGTTGTTATGGTGTTGCCGGAAAACAAGAGCGGTGGGGTAGTTTGCTCTCATATAATTATCTGGGTGCTGCCATACGGTATGCTGTCGCTAAGATCATCACTTTTCTTGCGTTGGAAATCAGAACAGAGGGGGTCCAATTGGTTACCATCCGTCTGGCCATGTAATGTATGCCTGTACTTGGTCGGAGATATAACGATATGAGCACAGGTATGTAGGAGGGCAGACTAATAAGAAAGGTGGAGCTGAAATGCCTGTTTTGATGTTTTCTTTCGTTTCAACGGTGCACTACACTCGTCGCTGATACGATTCAAATCCTAGGAAACCCAAGTGTCAATGAACCAAAGAGCCAAATCACCACTGTCAATTCGTCGGGTTGAGGCTGAGAATACTGGGGAAAGAGCTGGGTTTAGGAGAAGTGCATCCACAAAATATATATTGTTAGAAAGATTGGGGTGACATTACATTGTAGCACATATTCGGCGATAGTAATGAAGTATCTCACAAATTGGATTGTGGTGCACGATTTGCTAGTCTTACACAGATCATTCCGCCTGTTTGGGAGGAACGTACACTGCCCACGGATGTTTCCATGGTTATGTTCTCCATTTGTTGTAATTGATGCAAAACTTGGTGGTATTTTATTATACCTAAGAGTGGTAATGCTTGATTGCATCCTTTAAAAGGAAAGTAGAAAGTTGCTTGGAAGCAGAGTCGGATTTTATTTTCAGGCTTTCGCAGGTACTATCTTTTTTCATTGTTGGTGATTAACAAACTTTACCATATCGCTGCGGCTTATCCCAACTCCCGAATATACTTCAGGTTGCTGCTATATCTCCAGAGTCTTAGGGAGAATACTAGCTAGAGCACTTATACTTCCTGCCAAAATAAGGGAATTATCATAAACAACCAAATCCATCAGAATATCATGTCTTATTCCTTTCAGGTAAGCCGGTTGGAATTTATGGCAGCAAACAGTCACACCGCTGTAATGGTAAGTGTTTAGATGTATATACAGGTAGCTTGAATTTTGCTAACCTCTCACATAGCCGTATCAATATCTGGCGCACTTTCTGAAGCTCTAGTTGCTTTGGTAATAAATAGATAAAAACGTGTGTGACGTGATGTATATCTAGGAGTTGGCTCGCAAGATCACTCAGGTCTTCGTTAAAATCGTATTCGAGCCACTGGACACTCTGACCTGCTGAAGCTGACCTGACAGCCGCACTTTTGATGAGTTGGGTATCATAGTCAACGCCAACACCATGGACTGCAGTAATACTGCAGCTATCGGTATTGAGATGATTCAAGAGATTGACGAGAAAGTCGCCATCACCACAGCCAAGGTCACACACAACTGTCCGTAGAGCTTCTTGACTTCGTGTATGCATGTCTGCAGGGGGGGAATCAAGCCCCATCAGCGTTGCCGCTGCTCGCACTGGAATTGGGGATCAGCGAGTGACATTGTTATTATATATTAGCATGGATTTGGATCTAATTCAGCAAGTAGACGACACTTCCGTAATTTAGGTACTGTACAAAGGAGGAGAAGATTGCATATCATTGCAAATGTTCTTACTTGTGGCTGCTGGCGTCTCAATACTACCCAGTATATTAGTCCTATCATAGAAAAGGTACAAAATGTAATATCGAGGTCACCTTACCCAGCTCACGAACTCTACTTTTTTTTTCTTTCGAGAAATGGAATAAAGGATATGAACTTACTATGGTGCCAGAACGCCCCCAACCCCCCAGGGTACGTAGTCTAGGTCATGGAAGGCAAAAGTTGGCATGTCAAATTCATCGTCCATGATCAGAGGAACTAAGATATATGTCCAGTTGGTGTATCTGTGTTCAGTCTGACTTCAAATTCTCATTGGGGAACAACATGTGGTTGAAGCGAATATCACTAAACACACATTTTGTGATACTAAAGACGCACCGATGATTACGGTCGAAGCCTTGTCTTGGCAGCCTCGCTCTAAAATATCTGAAGGCAACAGACACCTTTATATCGATTCGCAACAGCTCCTCAGCCTAGGTCTTGGGTTTATTGTAGGTCAAGATGAAGTTCAATATCGAGTAAGCATTTCCAAATCCTGTAGTCTATCAAAAAGCTAATAAGAGTGTACCCTAGTGACTTACCGGTGCTGTTCCCGTATCCTAGAATTTACCCAGGTAAGAATGAAAGAGCTATAACATGAACATACGAAGGGCTAACGGCGGAACTTTTAGAGCAATATGCGTAAGTTGGCTTTGTATTGAACAAATTACTTTCTAGCTAATTTATTTGATCTGAAGCTATATGTGTGATCTTAAAAGTAAGCTTGGTTCTTCGATTCAACAGCTTACCCACTAACCATGACAGAAACCCTTGACGCGAAAGGTCACTGTGTGCTGGAAATGCCTTCCGGAACAGGCAAGACTGTGTCACTTCTATCACTTATAGTAGCATATCAACAATACTATCCAGAGCACCGGAAACTAATATATTGCTCACGTGAGTGAGATGGCAAAACCGATTCATGAACTTCGTCTAATTAATGCAGGTACCATGTCTGAAATTGAGAAGGCTTTGGCAGAATTGAAAGCGTTGATGAAATATCGAGCCGAGCAGCTCGGGCATGAAGAAGAGTTTCGTGGGATGGGTTTAACTAGTCGAAAGAATCTCTGCCTTCACCCACAGGTCAAACGGGAGAAGAGTGGAACGATTGTCGATGCGAAATGCCGCAGCTTGACAGCCGGATTTGTGAAGGAAAAGAAGGAGAGGGGTGAGGATGTACCTGTCTGCATATACCACGATGTTGATCTACCACCACCTCTGAACGTGATGAAGTGTGCTGACGTTTTATTAGAATCTGGACCTTCTGGAGCCACATAATCTCATTCCAAACGGGGTGTGGACACTGGATGGAATAATGAGGTATGGCGAAGAAAAAAAGCAATGCCCTTACTTTACATCTCGAAGAATGGTGAGTATATATAAACTAATTGCGGAGGCACCGCTAATTGAAATAGATGTCATTTTGCAATGTCATTATCTACTCGTATCATTACCTCCTTGATCCGAAAATTGCAGAACGTGTATCAAAAGAACTGTCCAAGGACTGCATAGTGGTTTTCGATGAGGCGCATAATATTGATAACGTTTGTATTGAATCTCTTAGCACTGACATTACCGAAGATTCGCTGCGAAAGTCATCTCGTGGAGCAAAGAACTTGGAAAAGAAGATCAAGGAAATGAGAGATAGCGACGCGGAAAAGCTCAGCAACGAGTATAAAACATTGGTGGAAGGCCTGAGGGAGGCAGGCGAGGCTCGCGAGGAAGATGCATTTATGTCTAATCCGGCACTGCCCGATGATCTTCTACAGGAGGCAGTACCTGGAAACATACGACGAGCAGAACATTTCGTGACATTTCTTATGCGATTTATCGAATACTTGAAAACTCGGATGAAGGTTCGGCAAGTCATCTCGGAGACACCAGCATCATTTCTGGCCCATTTGAAGGAGTATACATTTATCGAGAAGAAGCCTCTGAGGTTTTGTGCCGAAAGATTAACCTCCTTGGTTCGAACTCTTGAGCTCACCAACATCGAAGACTATCAGCCTCTCCAAGAAGTAGCTACTTTTGCTACTCTTGTCGCCACATACGAAAAAGGATTCCTTCTTATCCTAGAACCATATGAATCAGACACAGCTGAGGTTCCCAACCCTGTCCTCCATTTTACCTGTCTTGATGCTGCTATTGCAATCAAACCCGTCTTTGATCGATTCTCCTCCGTCATTATTACCTCTGGTACAATATCTCCACTTGAAATGTACCCTAAGATGCTTGGTTTCGAGGTCGTAGTACAAGAATCATATGCCATGACCCTTGCACGCCGGTCATTCTTGCCAATAATAATAACTCGAGGCTCGGACCAGGTGAACGTCTCATCCGGTTTTCAAGTACGCAATGAGCCATCGGTGGTTCGTAACTACGGCAACATCCTCACGGAGTTCTCAAAGTTGACCCCTGACGGTATGGTGGTATTTTTCCCTTCCTACCTATATATGGAATCCATCATTAGTATGTGGCAAGGAATGGGCATTTTAGATGAAGTATGGAAATACAAGCTCATCCTTGTAGAGACTCCTGATGCACAAGAGACTTCTCTGGCGTTAGAAACGTACCGTACAGCTTGCTGCAATGGACGGGGTGCTATCTTACTGTGTGTCGCTCGTGGGAAGGTTAGTGAAGGTATAGATTTCGACCACCAATATGGACGAACTGTGCTCTGCATTGGGGTTCCCTTCCAGTATACCGAATCAAGAATATTGAAAGCTCGCCTTGAGTTCTTAAGAGAAACATATCGCATTAAGGAGAATGACTTCCTCTCTTTTGATGCTATGCGCCATGCAGCGCAGTGTCTAGGTCGTGTTCTTCGTGGGAAAGACGACTACGGAATCATGGTTTTGGCCGATAAACGCTTCTTGAAAAAACGAAACCAGCTGCCGAAATGGATCAACCAGGCCCTTCAGGAAAGCGACGTAAACCTGAGTACTGATATGGCAGTCGCTAGTGCAAAAAAGTTCTTGCGAACTATCGCTCAGCCGTTTAATGCTCGAGACCAGGAGGGAATTAGTACATGGAGCATCCAAGATCTACGCAAACACCAAGAGAAGCAAGGGGAAGAGGAGGTTAGAGCGTTGCAGAGACACGAAGAGGAAATGAAAAAGGTTGAACATGGACTGGAGAAGATGGTGGCTCATGAGGATGAGTACGGGTTTGACGAAGATGCAGAAATGGAAATGATGGCATATGAAAACTGACATGGGGCGCAACAAAATCTAGCTAGTGAAGGTGGCGTTTCTATTCATCTGTATACCACATTATAGTTATAGGCTCGTAGATTAGATACGGCGTCCAAGGAAACCGCCTAGCCTGCAAGGGATTGCTTTACTGCTTGATTGAATGTTACATTATTACATACTTCTCAATCCAATATAGGTGAGTATTGGAAGGATGGAGAAAGCTAAGTACTACACTCTAGGGCTTATTTTTTGCCATAGTCCAGAAGTTCTCCATTTTTGCCCTTGTTAGAGCATCCCTAGCCGCATTGTCCGTCTCACAGACCTTGCTGCCCCATTTCCTAAAGGCTCTTGATTTCTGTTCACCCTCAAATAGCAGCTCGCATTTATTTAATGCTAGATCTTTCAACTCTCCCTTCTCATCCTCTGCCTTGAGCCAATCCTGCAGGGTTTCGGCCTTAGTGCCCTCTTTGACCCGGGTGGGTGAGTTTTCAGTCCAATCGATACGATTGAGCATGAGCTTTCGATACTGACGAATACTATGCTCACCTCCTTCAACGATAACTAAGCAGAATCGAGGATGTATGATGCAGACTCCTGTCAATGCCATCTGCTCAGCATTTTTACCAATTTTGAAGCGATGAGCTCCATTTGCTAAGTTATTGATCTTGAACACCAAAACATGAATTCCCTTTGCAGCATCCTTTTCCTGATTTAAAGCTAGTTTCTCGTGTCGTTGTTCTTTAGTCAATTTGCGCTCCTCGTTTGTCTCAACATGAGCTTCATGCCGTGCAGCGATTTCACGGTTGACACGCGCCTCCACTGCCGTTGGATCCTTTACTGCTTCCTCACCAAGAACTCGCATGAGATTACCCTTCTTGACCTTGGGAGGTGGAGCAGGCTCGAGCCCCAAACGAATCTTAGCTTGTTGTTCCTTCAATTCAGCCATGCGGCGTTGACGTCGTAGTTTGGCTTGCTCTTTGGCGGTTAGGAACATGGGTTTTGGCGCAGGAGCGTTCTTTTCTTGTGGAGGTTCCAGGAGCACTGGATGTTGAATATATTCAGTAATGATCGAGTCATGGGTATCAATCTTCAAGAATTTGGTGTCTTCGATTCTGTCGTAGTTTTTGCCATCTACCAAGCCTTCATCCCACCACTCTATATCGGGTAGATCCGTAATAAGGTATTTTGATTCCGTAGCTACATCATCATCGATTCCGATCTTCTTAGAGGAGTCAGCGATACGCTTCTTCAGTGCCTCAAGGGCTGCCTGTCTCCGAAGTGCGGCTCCTTGCTCTATGTATTTCCCTTTCTGATTGAAGATAAGTGCCTTTGAATGCCTGTTTTTTAACGTTGCCGTTTGTCCACCAAGGCTGTTATCGAAATAAGGGTTGTTGCGTATCTCTTCTGTTGACGGACCGGATAAATCGAGCTGTCTTTTAGGAGCAGGCTTTTCGGGCTTTGGCCGAGCATTTCCAATGCTAGTTGCAAACTTGGGAGCGACAGTTTTTGAGGGCTTGTACTGCCCCATATTCTGCAGAGCTGGGTGTAAATCCACATTCAGCCCACCTCTTGCCGAAACCATATTTGTAGGCAATCCAGTATTTGGAGCTTTTGCCTTACTGCTACCAACTGCAGCTGCAACTCGTGCCTTCAACGACGCAAGCTTGTCTGCGGCCGATTCTGGCTTTCCAACGCGACTAGATGAATCATGGCGTGGGGAGAGGATGGGCGAAGCCTTTGGTTTTGATTTCAGCCGATCCATCGCGAGATGCCAGAAGGTAGTGTGAGACTGGATGGTACAGAGGTAGAGGAGAGAGGTTCTGCTGTATTTTGAGAGATGAGGTATCTCTGGTTGGGCGAGCTAACTAAATATGGCAATTTTGAGGTTTGCAGTTTGGCTGGGATCGAAGCCTCGTCATTCACGTGATGTACGATAACGATGTGATCCGAGCGTATCGTAACTTTTTTTTTCGGTCTTCCACCTCTCAACTTCGCTCGATGTTAAGGTAACCAGGGCAAATCCTCTCGATTGACCACCAATTGGTACTTATTTTGTACCTGTCTAAAGTAGGCTTGAATTGGGGCCAAAATGAATATCTCACAACCCGTACCGTCAGCCATCGCTGCTGTTGAATTTGGCTTCTACACCTCTGACGAAATCAAAGCTCTTTCTGTGAAACAAATACAGAATCCAGCTACCTTTGACACCCTTCTACATCCGGTACCCGGAGGGCTGTACGATCCAGCTCTTGGAGCCTGGGGAGATAACTCGTCAGTTCTTGAAATATGGGACCTTCAGACTATTTTGCTAACATTATTCGCAGATGCACAACATGTAATCTTCCCGCCTTTGCCTGCCCCGGCCATGTCGGCCATATCGAATTGCCAGTTCCTGTATACCACCCGACATTTATGAGTATTGCTTTACGGCTTCTCCGATCAAAATGTGCTTATTGCGACAAACTAAAGATGTCTCGGCGAGAGGTCAATCGATATCATTGCAAATTACGACTGATACAGAACGGTTTGATCGCTGCAGCAGAGGAGATAGAAAACATTGACGTCTTACCCAAGCAAGATGAAGGCGAGGGAAGCGGTGAATCTTCAGACGAATCGCCCGTGGATGATATCATGCGCAGGAGGAACTTGTTTGTGAAGAAGTCAATAAAAGCCGCTTCGAAGGAAGACGTATCATGGGATTGGGAACGGGAGAAAAATGAAGGGGTCTCAACAGCTAGACAGGCCGTGATTAAAGATTTCATGAAGAGTATATCGACAGGGAAAGCTTGTCGCAATTGTCAAGGTATATCGCCAACTTATAGGAAAGACCGATATGTCAAAATTTTCGAAAAAGCACTGAGCTCAAAGGATAAGGCCAAAATGGCTCAGGGAGATTACAAGGCTGTCAACTCTGTTGTCAAGGTGCAGCAAGGAGAAAAATCGACTGGAGACTTTGATGAGGGGGTAGCCGATATGTATTCATCATCGAATGGAGAAGATGACGATGAAGAGGGTGATGGTGAAGATCTCGATGTGGACGGAGATGTTGTTATGGCCAGCTCTGCCCCGAAAAACACAAAGGGCACGAAAGTAAAGGTTGAGGTACCACAACGATTTGTCAACGCAACTGAGGTTAAGGCTTCCTTGGACGCGCTGTTTGAGCAAGAGCAAGATATATTCTCGCTCGTCTACTCTTCAAGGTCAACTTCAAAGAAACCTACCAAGATCACTGCGGATATGTTCTTCCTACAAACCTTGTTAGTACCTCCAAATAAGTATCGACCAGAGGCACGAACGGGCGACAATGAACTCTCAGAGGATCAGCAAAACAACCTCTACAAACTGATCTTGAAACGCGCAGAAAATATTGTGATGATCTACCAAGAGATCAGCAAGGGTAACGCCGAGGAATCCTCTAACCGGCGGCGCAGAGACTATCAGGATTTACAGGAGGATTGGTGTGCCCTACAGGACGCTGTAAATTCTTTGATTGATCGTGATCGTAATCCTATACAAGGTGCCGCAGGCAAGAAGAACGAAGACGGAATCAAACAAAAACTCGAAAAAAAGGAAGGTCTTTTCAGGAAGAACATGATGGGAAAGCGAGTCAATTTTGCTGCTCGTAGTGTTATATCCCCAGATCCAAATATTGAAACCAACGAAATAGGAGTACCTCCAGTTTTCGCCAAAAAGTTAACATATCCAGAGCCTGTCACCAGCCACAACTTTAAGGAGCTGCAGCAAGCAGTCATCAATGGAATTGATAAATGGCCAGGCGCTGCAGCAATTGAAAATGAGAATGGGATGGTGATCAGTCTCCGTACAAAAACTCCGGATGAACGCCAGGCATTAGCAAACCAGCTGCTAGCTACCTCTAGTGGCAGCTCGAGTGGTGGGCGAAACAAGAAAGTCCATCGGCATCTGACAAACGGAGATGTGGTACTCATGAACCGTCAACCGACATTACACAAACCATCAATTATGGGTCACAGAGCAAGAGTTCTTCCTGGCGAAAAGACTATTCGTATGCACTATGCAAACTGCAATACGTATAATGCCGATTTTGACGGAGATGAAATGAACATGCATTTCCCCCAAAACGAGGTTGCTCGTGCTGAGGCATTGCAAATTGCCGACACCGATCATCAATATCTTGTGGCAACATCTGGAAAGCCATTGCGTGGTCTAATCCAAGATCATATTTCCGTATCTGTCTGGCTTTGTAATAGAGATACATTTTTTGATCGAGCAAGCTACCAACAGCTCATCTACAACTGCCTCCGTCCCGAAAGCGGCCATATAGTTGGTGATCGTATTGAAACAGTGCCACCCGCGATCTTGAAGCCCGTACCTAGGTGGACTGGTAAACAGGTTATCACTACGATTTTGAAAAACATTACGCCGCCGTATTGCGGTCCCCTATACCTTACCAGTAAAACTTCTACACCAGCTGATCGATGGGGTCCTACGTCTGAAGAAGGCGAGGTTTTATTTCACGGAGGAGAGTTCATCACAGGTATTCTCGACAAGTCTCAGATTGGACCGTCTGGGGGAGGATTTGTTCATTCCATCCACGAAGCCTATGGGCCAGCAGCCGCTGGTAAAGTTCTTAGCATTCTGGGCCGACTTCTTACCAAATATCTTCACATGAGAGCTTTCACCTGTGGTATGGACGACCTCCGATTGACTCCACAAGGCGAACAAGCGCGCAAGGAAAAGCTTAGGGCTGCAAACGATCTTGGTATTGCTGTAGCTGCCAAATATGTCGGCCTTAATGATGAAATTCCAAGTGATACCAACACAGAGCTTCTTAGTCGCTTAGAGGATGTGTTGAGAGACGATTCTAAACAAGCTGGTTTGGATATGTTGATGAATAGTGCAGCCTCAGATTTGTCCTCATCCGTAACTATGGCATGTCTTCCCGGCGGCTTGGTAAAGCAATTCCCTAAGAACCAGATGCAGAATATGACTGTCTCTGGGGCAAAGGGCAGTGCTGTCAATGCGAACCTCATTTCGTGTAATCTCGGCCAACAGGTCCTGGAGGGTCGTCGAGTACCTGTGATGGTTAGTGGCAAATCGCTCCCATGCTTCAAGCCTTTCGAGACGAACATCCGAGCTGGAGGCTACGTTGTCAATCGTTTCTTGACTGGAATTCGCCCACAAGAATATTATTTCCATGCTATGGCCGGAAGAGAAGGCTTGATTGATACTGCTGTTAAAACCTCTAGATCCGGCTATCTACAGAGATGTCTAATTAAAGGTATGGAAGGCTTGAAGGTGGAATACGACACATCGGTACGGGATTCAGATGGCTCAATGATCCAATTCTTATACGGCGAAGACGGTCTGGATGTGACAAAACAAAAGCATTTGCGAGACTTCAAGTTTATCTTGCAAAACCTTGATTCTGAATTGCACCAGCTTAATACAGATGAGGGAGGATTCACTACAATTCTCGAAGAAAAGGATGTGATCTTGAAGAAGATGAAGAAGGCTATAAAGTCTGCCAAGGCCAATGGTATCCATCACAATTCAGGGCCAGATCCAGTCCAGTCTTTATACAACCCTGGAAGACATGCATTTGCTACGTCTGAGTCATATTACAGTGACGTAATGAGCTACCTGAAGGGAAATCCGGATAACTTGGTCAAGGACAAGAGCAAGAGCAATTCGAAAGGTCTCTTTACCCAGAAAACCCTAGAGCCGATGCTTATGGCAAAGTATCTGAAGTCGCTGGTTGACCCCGGCGAGGCGGTGGGCATTGTTGCAGGCCAGTCGGTTGGGGAACCATCAACTCAGATGACACTCAATACTTTCCATTTGGCAGGCCATTCTGCGAAGAACGTGACGCTAGGTATCCCTCGTTTAAGAGAAATTGTTATGACCGCTAGTGGTAAAATATCAACGCCATCGATGACGCTGCAACTGAATGAGGAACTTTCTACTGACGAGGGCGAGATGTTTGCGAAATCTATCAGTGAGCTTTTTCTTTCGGAAGTTGTAGATCAGGCCACTGTTCAGGAGCGGATTGATCGAGGAATGGCCTACGCTCAGGCTAAAATATACGATATCGATATCAAGCTCTTCCCATCTGTCGAGTACACAAAAACATACGCTATCACTAAGTCGGATGTCATTAAAGCGTTCCAGTATAGATTTGCGCCTCGACTTCAATCTCTCACTCGCAAAGCTCTCAAAAAAGGAAAAGACCCCAAAGTAAAGAAGGTAGCTGAGATTGGAATTGCATCACGTGCGTTGAAAGACATAAGACCTGATGCTGTTAGAGAGCGTGACGAGGATGATGACGATGAAGAGGAGGAAGACGATGCTACTAACGATAAGCAAAGAGCCAATCGTGCGGAAGCTGTGAGCTACGGAGCGAATGATGAAGATGATGACGAAATACAGGCAATTGCCCAAAAGGAGGCTATGAACCCAGAAGATCTAGAGGATATCGACGAGGGCATTGGCCATAGCCCTCCAGCAAACGCTGATGAAGACGACGATGACACACCTCAAGAAGGGGATGCAACGACCAGTGTGTCTATAGATCGTGAGGCGGAAGTGAAGAAGAAATGCAACGACTTTGTTAGCTTCAAATGGGACGAGAAGGATGGCGAATGGTGTCGCCTCTCTCTCGAGTATGAGGCAGATGTTGACAAGCTCCTCATGCTTACTATTGTTGAAAAGGCTCTCCGTGAAGTTGAGATTCAGAAGATTACCGACATTGGTGCATGTACGTTTGTCGCCGAGGAAAAGATCAAAGACTTTTCGACTGGAGAGAGCAAGGACATTTCTGTAGTCCACACCGCGGGAGTAAATCTACAATCTATGCACATGTATTCGAGTTTCATCAATCCGAACAAAATATCTACGAACGACATCGCGGCCATGCTCCGCGTGTACGGCGTGGAAGCGTGCCGAGCCACCATCATCCAGGAACTCTCGGGTGTCTTTGGAGGTCACGGAATCAGCGTAGACCAGAGACATTTGAATCTCATCGCTGACTTCATGACCCGCGGCGGCGGGTTCGTGGGATTTAGTCGCAACGGATTGAAGGGTAGCGTGAGCCCCTTCATGAAGATGAGCTTCGAGACGACGGTTGGATTCCTGGCGGATGCGGTTTGTGACGGGGACTTTGACGACCTGTCAAGTCCCAGCTCACGGATTGTCATTGGGCGGATGAGCAAGGTTGGAACGGGGGCATTTGATGTCCTCACTCAAGTTCCAGTGCAGTGAAGACTCGGGGAGGTGAAAGGACTAGGGGACGGTGATGGGCGTTATGATGGCTTGATTTTTGGTGAAAAGGATGGTGTTAGGGTGTATATAGCAAAAATGTAGAGTGAATAAATGAAAGATTCATGAGTAGATGAGATTCCTCTTCCTCTTCCTCATCTAAAGCCCCCTAGCCCTCTCTCGTTACCTTGACTGTTCACCATGCCAACCATATATCGTCCTTCTATAAGACACGACGCATGCTTGTGTTGTCCATGGCTTTCCTTCCTAGTGGAGACTATCTCACTCTAGTGGTTTTTTGCGTGGAGTGGAACAAACTCTATTCGATATGGTATCATGTATGTCTAACTTAGTTTCTGTAGCCCTTCGCAAGTGTAGAGTATGTGTACGTACTCTACAAGTACCAGCAGATGTATGTATGGATTCTGCCTTATAAATTAGTTATAATGTTATCTTTCTTTCCCCTTTCCCCTTTCCCCTTTCGTTTTCCATTTCATTCCTCCGTCTTTTTGTTTGAGAAAGTATGTGTGGGTGAGATGAATTCCCATGTCCTAGCTCTGGGCTTGGTACAGTATCTCACAGCTTTGGAGTTAATAAGATAAAGGGATGAAAGAATGATGATGGTTCGCGCTAGGATCACTTGGTGATACGGGTACCGCACCCCATCCACTATTTCCTTGCGTTCCGTGCTCCGCGTTTCCACTCCCACCACTCTCACTCCGGGAAACCAACAAACGTCTACTTCGCTACTCCGTATGTATGCGGTGTGGTGGAGGTTCCCATGCTCCACCCGTTATCTTAGTGTCGAGCTAATGTTGGCTGACTATTGGCTAGCGGGGTAAGCCACCTTTTACTGGGACTACTGGGACTACTGTTAGCTGATCCACTATCGGCCATGGTGCTGGGCTGGTCTGCGCTGGAGCTGGAGCTGGGATGCCTCAAGATAATGCTTCAGTAGTAGTCCAGTCTGTACAGAGGAGAGAGGAGGGAAGGGAGGAAGAACAGAAAGGGAAGAAGCTGCTGGACATGGATGGGAACAGGGAGTGGCAGAAGATGCGGCAAATAATAGGCAATCAGTCAACTGTCAATAAGTAAGGAAATAGGGAATAAAGGGTATAAGGAATATAATAAGGACCAGGACCAGGAACCAACTGTCCGTTTGTTTGTTTTTGGCCATCAGCCGATATAGTACAGTACGGTACGTATAACGTATACTAGTCCCAGTTCCAGTTCCAGTCCCGGGGCCCTACAAGTATCATAGGGAAATAAGTAAGGAAGTAAGGAAGTGAGGAAGTGAGTAAGTGATGGGCGGCATGTGTGCATGTGCACCCGGGGAGGAAGCAATGATGCACGCACGTCCGCGCATCTCAATATATATACATATATCCCAGCGACAACTGGATATGCTGTTTGGCTATTGTAGGTATAGTATATATATACTTTGTATGTGCCGGGGTATAGATACATACAGTAGATACAATAGATATGGAGATATATAGAGATATAGAGAGATATAGAGATATAGGCACATGCCCCAGTCCTCAGAACAGCACGGGAGATAGATGTGATGGTAGTTTCTCATACCAGAGCCCAATGGCCCCCCTCCCTCCCTCCTCACCATAGCCAAGCAGACCCCCGACCCCAACCCGCAACCCAACCAACGTGCGCATTGGCTGTGGTGGTGGTGGATGAGTGTACGGAGTAGTCGTACTGTATATAGTGCGTTGGCTTGGGCTTGAGCTTGAGCTTGGGCTTGAGCTTAGGATTTCAGGGTCTCTGCGACGGGTGCAGTGCAGGGAGTAGTCCCGTAATGGTATATTTCTGTACCTATATATTTTAACTGATTCATATCAAGTAGCCGGACCGTAAGAACCAACGAGACCAATCGAATTGGTTAGTACTTGGCACTTAGCACGCGTAGGATGTTTCTGTACGTTGATAGAGTAACGGCCGAAGCCGAAGCCGAAGCAGCCGAAGAAGAAGCCGAAGAAGAAGCCGAAGAAGAATATGAAATATGAATATGAATACATGAATACAATAATACATGAATACCATATCGCAGTATGCTAGTGTGTGCTCCCCTCCCCCCGCCCCGCCCCCTCCTCTAGTCGTCCTGTAAGTACACTAGCGTCCCCATTCCCAGCCAATCCCACCCCGATCCACACTTCCCCTCCCCCCCTCTTCCGTCTACCAAACCGAACTAAACTCGACTTTAACTCGACTTAACTCGACTAACTGCTGCACTACTACCGTTAGAGCAACAGTGATAAGGCTCACGGAGGGATCACGGTTGCGTGCGTGCCTCATCTCCACAATCACCACCACCACCATCACCACCACCATCACCATCACCATCACCACCACAAGCACACACACAGACTCCCGCACCCAAAATACACAGCTCTCTTTCTCTCCCTCCCCCCCTCCTCTCTCTCTTTCACACTTGCTCTCGCTCTCTCTATACTACGAATGGCTACTTTCCTTGGCTGCTAGAGATTCATCTTCCTCTTCCTCTTCCTATTGCTCTTGCTCTTGCTCTCGCTCTCGTATCTCTTCCATTGTCGTGCGCGGAAGATCGATCGCTATACGTGATACTTCCTCCTATCGCCCCCCCTCCCAATCGCCGAACAAAGGATCAAGCCAC